>Ga0105248_10000138_pt1 | contig 84478 bp, 63 predicted proteins | sample KBSS34metaG_FD_81524 | JGI IMG/M metagenome (GOLD analysis project Ga0105248, IMG submission 81524) | Switchgrass rhizosphere microbial communities from Kellogg Biological Station, Michigan, USA - KBS S3-4 metaG | ecosystem: Host-associated > Plants > Roots > Rhizosphere > Soil | place... | reverse complement strand
GAGCGGGGTGGGCAGCAGGCCGCGTTCGAGGCGGGCGTTCTCGTCGGCGCGCAGTTGGGATTCGTGCAGGGCGCGGGCGGCGTGTTCGGCGTCGCGGCGTTCGAGGGCGTAGCGCAGGGCGCGCAGCAGGGTGCGGCCGTCGATCTCGCCTTTGACGAGGTAGTCCTGCGCGCCGGCCGCGAGTGCCTCGATGCCGCGGTGTTCGTCGGCGAGGCCGGTGAGGACGACGATGGCGGCGTGCGGGGCGAGGCGGCGCAGGGTCTGCAGCGCGGACAGGCCGCGGCTGTCGGGCAACCCCAGATCCAGCAGGACGCACCGGGCGTTCGCGGCCAGCGTGCGCGCCTGCGCGATGCTGGTGGCACGCAGCAGCCGGATGGGAGCCGAGGTCTCGCTGAGGAGTTCCTCGACGAGGAAGGCGTCACCGTCGTCGTCCTCGACGAGCAGGACGCTCCAGCCGGTCTCGCCCGACCCGGCTTCCGCCTGTGCGGGAAGCTCGGCCACGCTCTGCATGGCTTGCGCGATCCTTTCGGCTTCGGTGCTCCATCCGGATCTGTCCGGATAGCGGAACGAACGGACGTTTCGACCCAATATTCCTACTGGTCCGGCCTGGCGCGCCAGCATGGCGCGCGGAGGACCCGGGGCATTCCAGCTCGGGGAGAAGGGTACGTCCGGGGTCCGACTCAACGAGTACGGACGATCACGAATGGGTGTCGGGCCGCCGTGGGCTGTGCCCGGCGCGGACCGCGGCCTCGATCAGGCCGATGACCCAGGACGCGGCGCGTGTCGCCTCGTCCGGTCCGAGATTCCAGGTGGTGACCAGGCGTTCAGCCCTCGCTCGGACGGGAAGGTCGCCAGATAGGCGAAGGTCTGCGCGATGGTCTCGCCGAAGGTGTCGAGGCGAAGGGACTCCAGCTCGACCCGGCCTCGGTCTTCAGCCGGCGCAGCATGGTGTCCCGGAGGTTTCACTCGGTGGGCGAAATGCCGGTAGACCGTGCTTTCGTTGACGCATGACCTACGCCGTGGCCGGCATGGTCACCACCCGCGAGTTCTTCGTCATGCCCGCCCGGCACCCGGGTCTTCCTGACGCGCTGCTGCGGCTGCCCGGCGTGCGCCTCGAACGGGCCCCGGACATGACCTGGTGCGACGGCCTGATGAGCTACGAGCTGCGCGGCGCCGTCGTCACCTGCTCCCGGGCCTGACCCCCGGGCCTACCGCTGCTCGATCACCTGGTCGATGAGGCCGTACTCCCGCGCCGCGGCGGCGGTGAAGACCCGGTCGTGATCCGTGTCGGCGCGCAGCGTCGCGGTGCTCTGCCCGCAGTGCCGGGCGAGGATGTGCTCGATGTCCGCCCGGACGCGGACGACCTCGTCCGCCTGCAGGATCAGGTCGGGGATCGTGCCGCGGCCCTGCGCCGCCGGCTGGTGCAGGACGACGCGCGCGTGCGGCAGCGCGGCCCGCTTGCCCTCGGCGCCCGCCGCCAGCAGCACGGCGCCGACCGCGACGGCCTGCCCGACGCACGTCGTCGCCACCTTGGGCCGAATGAAGCGCATGGTGTCGTAGATGCCGAGCATCGCGCTCGGGTCGCCGCCCTCGCAGTTGATGTAGAGCTGGATGTCCCTGTCGGGGGCGTCCGCCTCCAGGTACAGCAGCTGCGCGACCAGCGCGTTCGCGACGCCCGAGTCTATCCCGGTCCCGAGATAGATGATCCGCTCGGTGAGCAGGTGCGAGTAGACGTCCATGATGCGGTCACCACGCGGACTCTGCGCGATGACGTTCGGGATCGTGTAGCTGCTCATCGGGTTGCCCTTTCGGCCGCGGTGCCGATTCCCATGGGCCGGCGGCCGCGGGGGGCGACCTCGTCGAAGGTTCCGACGATGCCATCGACGAAGCCGTAGTCGATGGCCTCCTGGGCGGTGAACCAGCGGTCGTGCAGCGAATCCTCGAAGATGCGCTCGAGCGGCTGGCCGGTGTCCTCCGCGATGAGCCGCAGGACCGTGTCACGGGTGTGGCGCAGGTCGTTCGCCTGCAGCTCGACGTCGACCGCCGTGCCGGCGATTCCGGCCGAGCCCTGGTGCATCAGCACCCGGGCGTGCGGCATCGCCCGCCGCTTGCCCCGGGTGCCCGAGGACAGCAGGAACTGGCCGGCGCTGTAGGCGATGCCGAGCGCCAGGGTGGACACGTCGCAGGGAACGAGCCGCATGACGTCCCGGATGGCGAGCATCGACGGGACCGACCCGCCGGGGGAGTGGATCCACAGCGCGACGTCGGCGGCGGCGTCCTCGGCCGCTAGCGCGATCAGCTGGGTGGCCAGCAGGGTGCCGTTGTCGTCGTCGAGCGGGCCGTCGAGCACGAGGATCCGCTGCGAGTAGAGGTCCAGCCGCACCCGGTCGTTGAACAGCGGAGGCTTCGCGTCTTCACTCATGCCTCGACTGTGCGAGATCGTCCGCCGGATCGGCCCGGTTGTCTGCCTGCGGCAGATTTGCTGACGGCAGACGCGTGCGGCGTGCACGGGGCCGGCGCTGGGGCCGCAGATACGACGCGCCGGTGCTCACGTCGTGGCCCCGCGGAATACTTTCGGCGCCGCCGTCACCTGCATACAGCTCGGCATGCTGATCGGAAGCACCGCCTTCGCGGCGAGCCTGCAGAAGGCCGCCGCCGGCACTACGGATGCGCCACGCCGACGGCCCTAGACTGCGCGGGCATGACCCTCAGCAAGGAAAAGTATGTGGCGGTCACGACGTTTCGCCGGACGGGCGTCGGCGTGTCGACGGCGACCTGGATCGTGCCGCTGGAAGACGGCCGGATCGGTTTTTGGACGTCGTCCGCGTCGGGCAAGTACAAGCGGCTGCGCAACGACCCGAGGGTGACCGTCCAGCCCGCTGACTCGCGAGGCCGGCCCAGGGCCGGCTCGGCCCTGACCGAGGGAACCGCGGAGATATTCGCGACCGGCGCCGAGTTCGACGAGATCCAGCGCAAGGTCCGGGCAAAGTACGGTGCCATGGTCGGGATCTCGAGGTTCTTCAACAAGCTCGGTCACCTGGGTCGCCATCACCCCTACGGTGACACCGCCATCGTCATCACCGTCGCCGCCCCGGCACCCACCCCCGACCCGACACCCGCCGACGCATAGCGTCGCCGCCGACGCGGCTCATCGTCGCCGCGACCGCGGCGGCACGGCCGCGATCTGGCCTGATTCACGCGGCGGTGGTCGGTAGTCGGTGGTGGGTAGTCGGTGGTCGGCGGTCCGTTCGGTTGGCCGGGTGTCGAGTCAGGGGTCGTGGGGCGGGGTGGCCCCATAGGTCCTGCCCAGATGACATGAGTCGCCGGGCCGGCCGCGGTGAGGGGGCCGTCCCACGCTGCCTGCGCTGCGCCGGTCCGGACCCGCGGTGTGCGTCCAGGCAGGTGATATTGGGGTCGGAGGAGGCCGGCGCGTAGTGCGACGAGCCCATCCCGATCAGCAGTACCGGCCGGTCGGTGTCGATCCCGGCCCAGGCGTCGGGGAGCCGGTCCGCGAGCTGGCGCAGCCGGGCGGGCTTGTCCGCCAGGTCGGCGAGGAACTCGGCGGCGTTCACGCCGGGCCGCCCGGGCCGCCCGGGCGGCCCGACCCGCTTGGCCCGGCGGCCCCGAACCGGCGCCGCAGCGCGCCCTCCGGCACGTACCGCCAGCGAGGGAGGTGGGAGTCGGCGTAGGCCAGCTCGCGGCACAGCTGCTGGACGCCGTAGGCCGCGAGCAGCGACGGGTCGAGCAGCTCGCCGTGGCCCGCCGCGGTGAGCCCGGCGCGGTAGGCGCCGACGAACTCGGCCTGGACGGTCGCAGTCCACGCCGCCGCGTCGCTGTCGGGCACCTCGGGAGCGTACCGGCGCACGACGTGCCCGACGTTCTCCAGCGACATCAGCATGCCGGCGACGTCGAGCGCGGCCGGCTGCCGGGCGGCCCGCTGCGGCGCGGTGAGGGTGGGGTTGCCGTCGAAGTCGATGACGACGAGGGGCCCGCCCGGCGCCCGCAGCAGCTGGCCGACGTGGAAGTCGCCGTGCCCGGCGACGAGCGGCGTGCCGGCCGCGTCGCCGAGCGGCGCCAGCGCCGCGGCCAGCTCGGCGCGGTGGGCGTCCAGCAGCGGGGAGGCCACCCGGTCCAGCTGTCGGCGGGCGTCGGCCAGCGCGCCGGCGGCGTACCCGGCGGACGCCCGCTCGGCGGGCGAGTCGGCCAGGGCCAGGTGCATCTCGGCGGTGAGGCCGCCGAGCTCGGCGGCGAACGGCTGGGCCGGCCGGTCGGTCACCCCGAGGGCGGACCGGGCCTCTTCGACGCACCACGTCCAGCCGTCCTCGGCGCCGGGCACCACGTCGACGGCGGTGGCGACGGGCACCCAGTGGCCGTCGGGCGTGCGCCACTCGACCAGCCCCCACAGCGCCGGCATCCGGGTGAAGCCGGCCGCGGCGAGCCGGCGCAGCCTGTCCGGATGCGGGCCGACGAGCGGTTCGGTCGTCCACTTGACCACCGCGGTCTCGCCGACGACCCAGGACTCGTTCGTCTGGTCGACCGCGATCCGCCGCTCCGTCGGCGTGACCCGTCTGCGCATCCCGCGGGTGAGGCGGAAGCCGGCCGGCGGGTCGGCGGAGCCGGCGAGAAGCTCGAGCAGCGCCACCCCCGCCCCGGCGCCCGCCGGGGCGGCTCGCCACCTGCCGTCCCGCTCGTCGACGCGGACGGGGAAGTCGGGCATGGCCGCCTGGCCGGCCTGGTCGGGGCCCGGCGCCCGGCCCGGTCCGCGCGGCGGGTCAGCCATCGGCGTCCGGCCGCTGGGCGGCGCCCTGCGGCCGGGCGGCGCCGTGTCGCTGTCGGGCGGCGTGCGCCAGGCCGACCTTCTCGATGACGTCGGCGCCCCTGCGCAGGCCGTCGCGGCCGCGGATCGTCGCGCCGGTGGCGGCCGCCCGGGCGCGCAGCTCACCGTCGGCGAACAGCCTGTCCACGGCGGCCGGCAGCTCGTCGTCCGCGAAGCCGTAGGTCGACAGCCGGATGCCGTAGCCACGCTCGTGGACGCGCTGGGCGTTGTCGTACTGGTCCCAGAACAGCGGCAGCAGGATCATCGGCTTGCCGAAGTGCATGCACTCGGTAGTGGTGTTGTTGCCGCCATGCGTGATCACCAGGTCGACCTGCGGGATGATCTTCGTCTGCGGGAGCATCGCCGCGCCCACCATGTTCGGCGGGAGCGTGAGCTCGTCGGCGCGCGGTCCCAGGCTGACGATCACCTTGTGCCGGGTCGCACCCAGCACGTCGATGAGCCGCCGCATCAGCCCGATGTCGGCGCTGCCCAGCGACCCCAGCGAGAGGTAGACGAGCGCCGCGTCGGCGTCCCGCGCGGCGAACTCGGCCGGCAGCGCGTACTCGTCGTCGGTCTCCCGGACGCTCGAGTCCAGCCGGTGCCACGACGCGTCCAGCGGCCGGGCGTCCGTGTAGTCGAGCTCCGCCGGGTAGACGTACAGGTTCGCGTGCGCCGAGGTGTGGATGAACTCGCCCGGCGGCAGCGGCGCGGCACCCTGGGCCCGTACCCACGCGTCGAAGTCGGCCCGCAGCTCGCCGTGGGCCCGGTCGAACGCGGCGAGGTAGTCGGCCCACCCCGACCGGTCGTCCGCGGGATAGCCGGAGAACGGCGGCGCGACGTCCGGCCCGCGGACCTCCAACGGGTTGCAGGAGACGACGCGGACGAACGCGCCGGTCGCGGTGGTGAGCGCCGGGAACGCGATGACGTTGTCCTCGACCAGGACGTCCGGCCGGTGGTCGGCGACGATCGCCGCGAGCTGGGCCTCGCAGTACTTCGCGCCGTCGATGAGGGCCTGGTAGGTGGGCTGGATGAACGTGGCCAGCTGGTCGATCGTCCGCTTGCGGAACTCGGGCGCGGTCTCGTTGATGAAGTCGATCCAGAACTGCCCGGCGGCGGCGTCCGGCGCGGGGTCCGGGTCCGGCGGCGCCAGGTCGACGAGCGCCTCGACGAAGCCGAACGGGGCGAGCCTGCCCTCCCACGATCGCTCGGCCGCGAACACGACGGTGTGCCCCCGGTCCAGCAGCACCTTCCCCAGCCCGATGCACTGGTTGGTCGGCCCATAGGCCGACTCGGGCATGAACAACACCGTGAGCGTCACCGTGGCTCCCACCGCGATCGTGACCAGGGCCGGCCGGCGCCCGCCGTCGGAGGGTGGACCTCCGTCAGGGCGGCGGTGATGCCGGTCGTCGGGGCGACGGCGCTGTCGCGAGCCGTCAGGCTCCGCACAACCCAATCACGAGCCCGACCGCCGTCACCCGCCGCGTGGCTGGCAGCCGGGGCACCAGAAGAGGTTGCGGGCGGCCAGATGAGTGGTCCTGATCTCGGTCAGGCAGACCAGGCAGGGCTGACCGGCGCGGCGGTAGACGTAGACCTCGCCGCCGTGGCCGTCGACGCGCGGTGGCCGGCCCATCGCCTCGGGCGTGTGCTCGGGCCGGACCGTGTCGATCCGGCCGGTGCGCACACCGTCGGCCATGAGCACGACCAGGTCCGCCCACAGGCTGTCCCACTGCTCCCTGGCCAGCGCCGACCCGGGCAGCCACGGGTCGAGACCCGCGCGGAACAGCGCCTCGGCCCGGTAGATGTTGCCGGGGCCGGCGACCACGGTCTGGTCCATCAGTAACACGGCGATCGGCGTACGGCTGCGGCCGATCCGCCGCCAGGCGGCGTCCGGGTCGGCGTCGGCGCGCAGCGGGTCGGGCCCGAGCCGGTCGCGCAGCGCCTGCACCCCGCCCGGCTCGAGCAGCTCGCACGCGTTCGGCCCGCGCAGGTCCGCGTACCCGGCGGCGGAGGTGAGCCGCAGCCGGACGGCGCCCAGCGGCGCGGGAGCCGGCGGCGGTCCGAGCGCGTACTTGCCGTAGATGCCGAGGTGCACGTGCAGGACCTGCTCGTCGTCGAACCGCAGCAGCAGGTGCTTTCCGTGCGCCGCGGCCTCGGCGAGGACCCGGCCGTCGATCCGCTGCGCCCCGGCGGCGAACCGTCCCTGCGGGCTGGTCGCCGCGATCGGGTGGCCGCCGAACAGGTCGCGATGGGCGGCCGCGAGCCGGTGCGTGGTGTGACCTTCTGGCATGGCCGGCCGAGCATATCGATCAGCGCGGGTCGGCCGACCTTCGCCGGTAGAGACTCACGGCGCTCGCGGCGAGCGCCAGCCAGGCGACACCGAACGACCAGCCGCCGGCGACGTCGCTCGGCCAGTGCACGCCCAGGTAGACCCGGGACAGCCCGACCACGACGGCGACCAGCGCCGCGAGGGCAACCGCGGCGGCGGCCGTCCGGGACCGGGCGGCCGACAGCAGCCGCAGCAGCAGGAGCGCGGCGAGCCCGTAGCCGATCGTCGCCAGCGTGGTGTGCCCGGAGGGGAAGGCGTAGCCGCTGGGCGAGGCGAGCCACAGCGCTCGCGGCGGCCGGGGTCGCGCGATCGCCTGGTTGATCGCGGCCCGGGCCCCCTGGCCGGTCATGAGCACCACCATCGCGACGATCGGCAGGGCCAGCCGACGGGTCCGCCACCACACCGCGAGACCCAGTACTCCCAGCACCCCGTACACGACCGGCCCGACGCCCAGGTTCGTGACGATCCGCGCGAGCGAGGTGAGCCAGCCGGCGCGGTGGCCGACGACGTCGCTCGTGAGCCGGCTGTCGACACTCGGCGTGTGGTCGCCCCGCTCGACGGCCACGACGAGTCCGATGAAGATCGACCCGCTGACGGCGAGCGTGAGCAGCGCGGCGGTCAGGGCGCGGTCGGGCCGCCATGCCGTCTCCGGTTCGCCCATGTCGTCGCTCACCTCCCGTCCAGTGCGTCCGCGAACGTCCCGACCCTGAGGCCCTACCCCGGTATGGCCGGGGGATAGCGGCCCGCCGCATGGACGGGCGCGCGTCGGTGGGACCGAGGCCGCCGTGGCGCAATCCAGTCGACGGCGCGCGCCAGGTCTGCTCAGATCGGGACGTGGATTCACCGACGAGGGTTGGCGCACCGGTGACGCTGGTGTTCGACGCAGATGACACGCTTTGGGAGAACAATTCTCGCTTTGAGCGGGTGATTGCCGACTATCTGGACTGGCTCGCGCATCCGACGCTCGACCGGACCGTGCTGCGCTCGATGCTCAACGACGTGGAGGCGGCGAACGCGGCGGCCCACGGATACGGGAGCAAGGTGTTCCTCCGCAGCCTGCACGACCTGTTCGAGCGGCTGTGGGAGCGACCGGTGGACGCCAGGGAGCGGCAGGAGATCGACGAGCTGGCCGCCCGCCTGGTGGATCACCGGGTCGAGCTGATCCCCGACGTCGCCGACACGCTGCGCGAGCTGGGCAGCCGACACCGGCTCGCGCTGCTGACCAAGGGGGCTCTCGACGAGCAGCAGGCCAAGATCGACGCCTCGGGACTCGCCCCGCACTTCGAGGCGGGCACTTACGTCGTCGCCGAGAAGAACGTCGAGGCCTACGAGCGGCTGGCGCGGGAGCTGGGCTTCGACCCGGCGTCGACCTGGATGATCGGGAACTCGCCGAAGTCCGACATCCTGCCGGCCCGGGCCGCCGGCTGGGGAGCGGTCTTCATCCCGAACGCGCACACCTGGGCGCTGGAACACGCCGAGCTAGACTCCGCGGACGCCGGGGTGCTGCGCCTGCGGTCGTTCGGCGAGCTGTCGCGGCACTTCTGACAGCCGGTTCAGGCCGCGGCCAGCAGCTCGCCGAGCCGGGTCACGGCCGGCCGAGAATGCAGGTGCAGCCGGTTCATGTCCAGCCCCTCGTCACCCAGCACCACGAGCAGGTTCGTCTCGCGGATGGCGTAGACCACGATGTGGCCGCCCTCGCATCGAGTGATCACTTCGCGCAGCTCGCCCATGCCGACCTCGCTGCCGGTGCTCTTGCCCAGGCCGAGGGCGACGGCGGCCATGGCGGCCAGTACCTCCGGGCGCACGTCGCTCGCGTCGTGGGCGATCAGCAGGCCGTCCACCGACGCGACGGCGCTGTTCGTCACCCCCAGGACGTTCTCCCGCAGAGCCCAGAGCTCCGCCAGAATGCTGTCGCTGTTCATTCGACCTACTCATCACATCTTGAAGGCGCTCCGGATGGCGCGCCGGAATCTGCCCGTCGGAATGGCGCCGCGGCCGTGCGCGCCGGGCGTGGCCCGATCGCCGGCCATGACGGGCGCGGCCGTGGTGCCCGGGAGTGGTTTGGATGTGACTCCCGCGGCGTAACCGTCGGCCGGTTGTTCCCGCTGGTGGCCGGAATGCGTCGCCGCCGCGGTCGGAGGCGGCGGGGCGGAGTAGTCGAAATCAAATGCTCAGTTCGCGTTCGATCGACCGAAGATTGTGGCGGGCAAGCGCGAGGTTTGCGCGGCCGCGATCCATGGCGAGGTACAGGAAAAGGCGGACCTCGCCGCGGGTGAGCAGGCGGATCAGGTGATACTGACGGTCCAGGGTGATCAGGATGTCCTCGATGCCCTCGCGCACACCGAGCGCCTCCAGCGTCCTGGCCTTCGCGCGCACGACGTCGGTGTTGCCGGCGGCGGCGATCTCGAGGTTCAGGCCGCGGCCGCCGCCCGCGGCGCCGAGCAGCATCCCGCTCTCGTAGTCGACCAACGCCGCTCCGATCGCACCGTCGATCGCCATCGCTTCCTTGAGTGCGGTCTCGATGTCCATTTTGCTACTCTCCGTCCCGAAGCCGACCCCGCGGTTGTGGCAAGATGTGCTTTACCCTTGAGGTAATTTTCCACCGCTTGTGCGCTCGTTGGGTCAGCCGATAGCACTTGGATACTGGTGACCATATCCTTTGCTTCGTCTACCTCGTTAGGGACTAACACGTTTGGGTAGGTGACATGACGGGACGGCTACGTGACGGATAGTTCGCTGTTCCTCGCCACTTTGTCGCGTCTCGGCGACGAACAGTTCACCGGAACCCTCCGGGCCGATGGCGTCCGGGTCGGCGGAACGATCGTGCTCGATTCCGGTCTCGTCATCGCGGCCGAAACAGCCGCGGCACCCGGCCTCGAGCCGTTGTTGCTCCGGTCCGGTCGGATCTCCGGCGAGGCGTGGACGGAGACCTTCGCCGAGGCGGCCCCCGAGGGCCGGCTGCGCACCGCGCTGATCGAACGCGGACTGCTGGGCAGCGCCTCCGTTCAGGTGCTGACGCAGACCGCCGCCATGGACGCCGTGTTCGCGCTCGCGCTCGCCGAGGTGCACTCCTGCCTACCGGCGCCGGCCGGGGCCGGCGTTGCGCCGCTCGTGCCGATCGTGCCCGGGCTGGACATCGGCTGGGTGGTCCGGGAGACGCGGCGCCGGCTGGAGGTCGCGGCCGCGTGGCGCGAGCAGGGCCTCGACCCATGGGTGCGACCGCGCCGGACCGCCGCCGAGCCGCCGATCGACGCAACCCGGATGGAGGTGCTGGCGCGCGTCAACGGCCGGCGCGCCTGCCGGGACATCGCGTTCCTGCTGGGCCGCGGCCTGTTCGCCGTCATGTCTGACCTGCGGCTGCTGCTCCAGGACGGGCAGATCGACGTCGGCCCGCCCGCTCCCGCCGCCGTCGCGGTGCCGCTGGGTCCCGCGACTCCGGCGTCGCCGCCCCGGTCCCCGACCCCCGGGAGACCGCCTCGGCCGCCCGCTCCCGGCCCGTCGGCCAGGTCGCCCATGCCCGTGCGGCCCCGCGGCCCGGCCGCCCCCGCACCGCTTCGTGGGCCGGCCCTGCCCGCGCCGCCCGGCGGGCCGGTCGTACCCGCGTCGCCCCGCGGGCCGGTCGCTCCCGCGCCGCCGCCCGGCCGGGAGCCCGAGCCGCCCGGCCAGGCCGGCCGCTCGGCCTCCGCCGGTCTCGCCATGCCGGAGGCGCTCGCGGCGCTGACCGCCGGGGCCGACCGAGTCGCCGAAGACGACCTGGAGAACGTCAGCGAGCCCGAGGACGCGGGGACCAGTCAGCGACGGCGGCTGCTTCCCCGGTGGAACGGGCGCGGCCAGGCCTGATCGGCCGGCGCCCCCGGGCGCGTCCTGGCAGGTCACGGCGACGGCGCGGCAGCCCCCGGAGCCGGTGGTGCTAGCAGGTCAATGGGCCGGATCGGTCCGTCCGCCGACCGACAGGGCGACCGCGGTGATGCTCCCTGCGGGTGATGCTCCGTGCGCCCGAACGGGTCCGCGACCGCGGTCCCGCGTCCCGGGCACCGGACGCGAGCCACGGAGGACCATCGTCATGTCCACGACCGATCATCTGCTGCCCATCCGCCTCCTGCACGACGCGGTGCGGATCGAGTACGGCCGGCTCGCCGTCGCGGCCCGGGCGCCGCGCGACGCCGAGCACGCCGCGCTGATCGACGACCACATCCACCTGACGCTGCGGGCGCTGCACCACCACCACACGTCGGAGGACACGCACTTCTGGCCGGTGCTGCGCGCCCGCGCCCCCCGCGCCGTCGCGGGGCTCGACCGGCTCGAGGCGCAGCACGCCGAGATCGACCCGCTGGTGGCCATCGCCGACGACACCACGATCCCGCTGCCGGCCCGCGCGGGTGCGCTCGCCGAGCTGCACAGGCTGATCAACACGCACCTCGACGACGAGGAGTCGATCGCCTTCCCGCTGCTGCTGGAGCACCTCACGGACGTCGAGTTCGCGCGGATCGACGAGGAGGTGCGCCGCGGCTTCGACCGCCGCGACATCCCGAAGCTCTACGGCTGGCTGGCGAGCACCGCCGACGCGCCGCTGCGCGCCGCGGTGCTGGCGACGGTGCCGCTCGTGCCGCGCACGCTCCTCCGGCTCTTCTGGGCGCCGGCCCACCAGCGCCGGGCTGGCCGCGTCTACGCCGGTATCGAGGTACCCGGCACCACCGCCCAGGTGCGGCCGGCCGCACACCGGGCGGCGTGACCCGCATCGTCGCCCGCGCGGGGCGGGCCGCTGGCCAGGGGAAACGCCGTGGTCTCGCGCGCCGGCCGGTGATCGTCCGCCCGTTTCGGGCGGTATCGTTTGCTGCATGACAAAAGACGGGGAACGTCACCTGCGCGCGGTCCACGAGGACTGGGGCGCGGTCGCCACCGCGGTCAACGCGCGGATGGCGAACCGGCGCACCAGCCAGCAGGAGCTGGCGCTCGCCGCCGGCGTCTCGGTCGCGACGCTGCGCGTGCTCCAGCGCGGAAACGGCGATCGACGCGTGCAGAACGCGACGTTGGCCGCCGTCTCCCGGGCTCTCGGCTGGCCCGACGACCACCTCGTGCGCCTGCTGCTCGGCGATCAGTATCCGGGGCCGACCGCCAGCAGGCGAAGGCCGCGCACCGAACCGCCGGTGCGTACCACCCGCGGCCCGGCCGGCAGCGGACGGACGACGCCGCGGGTCCGGGTGGCCCGGCAGCCGGCGATCACGCCGTCGCCCGACCTTCCCGAGCAGATCCTGCTGACGCTGCGCCGGATAGAACGCGGCGTCGACGCGATCGCCCGCCACCTCGTGCGGACCTGACGGCGACGAACACGCGCCGCGAAGACGAGCGGTCCGGACTACGTGGACGGCCGGGTGTGCGGCGCCGCGAACAGGTCGGCCGCGGCATGCGCCTGGCCGATGGCGATGCGCCAGGCCGCGCCGACGACCGAGCCGACCGCCTCCGGTGACGGCCAGAGCAGGCAGGCGGGCGGGAGACAGACGCGATAGGTGAGCGTCCCCGTCTTCTCGTGCGCGATCCAGGCCCCGCAGGTCGCGATCGGCGCGAGCCCGCCCAGGGTGGCGAGCGCCGCCGCGAGCGCGGCGTCATCCGCCCGCGGGACGACGCCGTCCGCGTCGCCGAGTCCGCCGGTACGGCCCGCCTCGACCAGCCGGGCGATGCCGACGGCCGGCGTGACGGCCGGATCCAGATGCAGGTCGAGAACCATCACGCCCGAGCCGTACAGCGGGTGGTCGCTGGGATACGGCGGGGCGAGGCGGGCGACGGCGCCGGGTACCCGCCGGCCCAGCCCCACCCCCAGCTCGCCGGCGAGCGCCAGCCCGATGTCGGCCGACGGCTCGGAACCGAACCCGAGCATCGCGTCCGGCCCGGTCGCGGGTTCCTCGTCGGGGACCGACCAGGGCGCGTTCTGCCCGTCGGGCCCCGCGCCGCCGTCCGGGCGCGCCGCCGGGGCGGCGGGCTCCGTCGCCACCGCCGGCTCGGTGAGGACGAGGAAGCCCGTCCCGTCACCGTCGTCGGTGATCAGGCCGTCGAACAGCAGCCGGTCGAGGGCGTCCCGGATGTGGCTGTCCCGAAACGCGTTCCCCAGATGGCCGGGCACGGTCAGCGGCGGCGGCCCGGCCTGGCCCGCGTCGACGACGACGCTCAGGTCGGGAAGCCAGGTGCGGCTGGCGGACGTCAGCGTCGTCAGCAGCAGCGAGAGCGACCCGCGCAGGTCGTCGAGCCTCGCGTCGATCCGGGTCAGCATCCGCGGCCGGTCCGGGGCGCCGGTCGGCTGCGCGAGCCGAGGCCAGCTCATCAGCTCCTCGTGCGCCGGCGGCGTGTAGGGCCGGGCCAGCTCGACCACGACCGTCGTCCCGCCGTCTACGGCGGCGGCCGCCCCGTCGCCGTAGACGGCGTCACCGGCACTGCCGCCGCCGTCGCCCGCGTTGCTGCCGTGGACTGCGTTGCTGTGGTGGACTGCGTTGCTGCCGGGGGTGGCGTTGCTGTCGGCGGCCGAGCCGCCGGCCGCCGTCGACGGGGCCGCGTCAGCGGTCACCCGCGCCGTCAGCGTGAGACCCGGCGGGTAGTCGAGCACCGCCCGGAACGCGCCGAACAACGACGGCAGCCCGGCGGCCAGCTCGTGCGCCGTGCGCGCGTCGGTCTGCGGCGCCACCGGCGAATCGGCCAGGGTGACGAAGACGACCCACTGCTGCAGCCGCAGCAGCTTGCCGAGCCCCGCGGACAGCTCGTCCGGATGGTCGCCGAGCAGCGTCTCCGGGAAGAACCAGGTGGTCAGGCACGGCGTGTCGGTGGCATCCAGGCCCCAGCCGCCCACCACGGTGAGATCGTCGGACGCCGTCTCGGCGAGCAGCGCCCGGTTGCGGTCGTTGCACCAGCCGGCCCGGTCGTCGACGTCGCCGGGCAGGTAGTCGAGATACGTCCGGGCCCGCACGCCGGGCCCGAGCTCGGGATGGTCGGCGACGGCGAGCTCGCCGCGGGCGCGTGCCGCCGGGCCGGACGCGTCGAAGGTGCGCGTCCACCACTCGGCGGTGAGCGCGCGGCCAGGCTGGTGGCTGAGGACGCGGTGCGGCGGCGCCATCAGGGCCGTCAGCGCGACCGGAAGCACCAGCGGGCGGACCCGGACGTTCGGCATCGCCTCGCCGGCTCGTTCACTGATCTCCGGGCGCGCCTCGAACAGGACGTCCCGATCGGGCCGCAGGCCGCTGGTCGGATGCGCCGACGTCGCCGCGACCGCGCCGTGCCCCACGCCCTGACCCAGGCCGCCGAGCCGGGTGAGCGCGTCGGCCGCCTCCTCCGCGCGGATCAGCTGGTCGATCGCGACGAGCCGGGCCCAGATCCGGTCCGGGGTCCAGGCCATCGGCCCGACGTGCATCCGCGCGACGGCCTCGATGGTGCCGGTCGCCGGATCGAGGACCAGGGTCGAGCGGCCGTCGTCGGCGTTGCGGCGGGCGAGCACCCGCAGCAGCTCAGGAGTCGCCCGGGCGCCGTGCACCACCTCGGTCGAGATGCGCAGCGAGCCGGCGCGCCGCCCGTCGGGCACCGGCCGCGGCGTCACCCGGACCCGCTGCCGGCCGCGGTGCGGCCACCAGTCGAAACCGGCGTCGTCGAGCACCGACCAGTCGACGTCCGGACCGACCAGCCCGGAGTAGAGCGTGTCCAACATCAGCGCCGGCTCGTCGCCGCCGGCGATGCTCGCCGCGAACGCGAGGCCGGCCGGCTGCCGGGAGGCGGGGCCGACCGGGCGGCGGTCGAACCGGACCAGCTCGTCCTCCGGCAGCAGCAGCCGCCGGGCGAGCAGCGACGCGCCGGCGGCGGCGAGCAGGACCTCGCGCAGCAGGCCGTGGACCGTGACGTCGCCGGCGGACGCGAGCGCGTTCGGCAGGAAGAGCTGCCAGGTCGGCTGGTCGCCCTGGACCACCCAGGCCCCGACACCGTGCGCCCCGCCCGGGTCGACGACATCCTGCCGGTTCAGCTCGGCGAGGAGCTCGGCGACGTCGTCGCCCGGCCGCAGGTGCACCGGCGTCTGCATGGCGATGACCAGGCCTTCGCCAGCCGCCGGATGCGGGTCCTGCCGGCTCGCCCGCACGATGCTCGTCAGCGACCCGGCGGTCTCACGCGCGGCCACCACCTCCACCGGGCGGTCGTCGGGCGTGTGGAACGGGCCCCAGCCGAACGGCACCTCACACCGGAATCCGCGGCCGTCACCCGAGCCCCAGACCGGGCCGCCGTCCAGCTCCTGGTCGTAGCGCAGCGCGTCGAAGGCGGTCAGCAGCCCACGCCACAGCGCGGTGGCGTCGGCCTCGGTGTCGGCGTGCAGGGTGTCGTGGTAGCGGGTGACCACGTGCCGTCCCGGCCGAGCGTGACCGTCGGCGTCGCGGTAGACGAACGGGACCCCGGCGACCTCGTCGTGCAGCCCCGCGCCCAGCGCGCCGACCGCCTGCGCGATCTGGTCGCCGACGGCCGCGACGGCGAGCTCGGCCAGCGAAGCCCCGTCCTCGTCGCCGAGCGCGTCCTCGGCCTCGGCTTCGTCGTCCTCGTCGTCGTCGGGCTGCTCGCGCCGGCCGACGACGAACGAGCAGGACAGGTAGAGAAGGGTGCCCAGGGACTCCTCGTCCGCGGCGGTCGGGTCGTCGTCCGCGGCGGCGGGTCTGTCCGGGGCGAGAGCGGCGAGCTGGCCGTAGTCGGCCGGGTCGGGCTCGGCGCTGTCGCCGGTGGGTGGTGCGTCGCCGTCCGCCGCGTGAGCCACCTCACCAGACGCCGCCGGCGCGGCCACCGCGGCGGCGGCGATCGGCCGATCGAGGTCGGCCGCGCCGGCGGGTGTCGCCGGTTCGTCAGGCGTGGTCGGTTCGTCGCCGTCGGCCGGCTCGTCAGGCGCGGTCGGCTCGTCGCCGTCGACCGGCTCGTCGCCGTCGACCGGCTCGTCTACCGTCGCTGGCTCGTTGACGGCGGTCGGCTCGTCCACCCTCACCGGGTCGTTGAGGGACGCGGCCTGCCTCGATCCGTCCCGGCCCGTCGTGGTCGCCGGACCGGGGCCGGGCGACGGATCCCGATCGTCCGGCTCGTCGCCGCCGAGGGCGCCCAACGATGCGATGCCGGCCAGGTCGTCGTCGTCCTCGTCGTCGTCCGGCTCGACGCGGTAGGGGATCGCCGGCCATGGCCCGACGAGCCAGCGGTTGAGCGTGCTCTCGACGTTGTGTCGGCGGCACAGCGCGGCCGCGCGCGCCTCGTCGGTGACCGTCGCGATCGGTGTCGTCACCCGCAGCACCGCGACCGACGACGCCCCACCGGGTACCGGGAGCAGCTCGAGCAGCGTGCCCAGCTCGCTGTGCCGCCAGACCAAGCCCGTTCCGCCCGGCCCGCCGGCGATCCACTCGTCCTCGGCGCCGAGCTCGCGCAGCACGTGTTCGCGCAGGCGCGCGGCGAGGGGAAGCCCGGTGTTGAACGCGACCGGGTCAGTCACCGCCACCCCCGTGCTCCCAGGGAGTGGCCGAGGTGTCTCCCTTCGCCGCGTTGGCAGGCCTCGTCGAGGCGGGCTCGTCGGTCGGGGAGGTCACCGGGGGGTCCGCCGGGGCTGCGACGTCGGCCGGGGAGGCGGAGTCGGCCGTGGGCGCGGCTGGCCGGGCGCTCTCGGTGGTCGGCCGACCGGTCTCGGTGGCTGACCGGCCGTGCCCGGTCGACGGGTCCGGCGCCGGCGAGGCCGTGTCGCCCGCCCGGTCCCGGGCCCGGGCGATCGCCGCCGCCTCGGCGGCCTCCGCCGCCGCGGCGAGGTCCGCCTCGGACACGGCCGACTCGGACCGGTCGCGGGCCGTCAGCGGGTCGGCCAGCGCGGCCGTGACCCTGGAGGCTCGCCAGCCGAACTCCCAGGGCGTCACCAGCTCGTCGCAGGGCACGAGCGACCAGGCAGCACGCGTCCACTCGACGATCGCGTCCTGTTCGAACTCGGCGCCCAGCGCCCGGGCGTCCGCCCGGCTGAGACCCGCGACGGCGATGCTGAGCTCGGTGTGCGTCGCGTCCGCGCCGACGGCCGGCCACGACCGCAGGCCGGTCGCGGCGACCCGGCCGGCGAGCGCCCGCTGCCGGCTGGCGTTCTCGTGCGGCCGCAGCGGCCGGGAGCGCGGGTTGAACGCCGTCAGCACGTGCACCCGCTCGTCGTCGGCGAACGGGAACTCCCCGGAGGTGGTGCCGCGAGCCGACGGGGCGACGAGGACGGTCGCGTCGCCGACGCCGATCCGGACGCGGGTTGGCCGATGGCCGGCGAGCCGGCGCTCCACGTCCGCCGCGGTGCGCAGTCGGCCGAAGGCGTCATCGAGGCGTGCGATCTCCGGCCGGCGCCAGTCCGGGTCGTGGGCCAGCAGGCCGCGGCGGCGGTCGAGGTAAGAGCGGGAGGCGGTCGCGGCCGTGGCGTCGGGCTTGGCGCCTAGCAGCGCCAGCAGCGCTGCGCGGCCGGGATTCGGACGCATCGACACGTAATACCTCCGGGGGGCCTCGGTGGACCCCCGTGACCGTGTCGGCCCGGGAGATCCGCGTTATCGCCGCCGACTGTCGCCGACCACGATCAGGTCGTTCCCTGGGGCACCTTGCGCGAAGGTTGCCGGACGACGAGCCAGGTCTTGACACCGTCCTCTTGACCGCGCCCTAGATTAGGACCTCCATATACCCATCGCAAGGTTTGCGTCACCCGTGCTGGAACCGCTGAATGCACGGCGATGGTACCGGCGCGGACCGACGGAATTTCCCCGCATCCAGGAACCCGGCGCGTCTGTGTACCGAATGCGTCGCGCACCGCTCCCACTGCCTGCGCACGGGATACGGGCCAGACCGGGGCGCGACTGTTCCACCACTTTGGGTGACCATCGTGGTGGGGTGGGCCGGCTCATGGCGATGGCGACGACGGGGTGACGGGCGGCGTCGTCGTGCCGGTGCCCGGCGAGCCCGTTCCCGGCGAGCTCGGAGCGTCCGGTGCCCTCGCGACGGTCAGCGTGACGGTCGAGCCGCGACGGACGCTGCCCGAGTCGGGTGACTGCGCGAGCACCGTGCCCACCGGCAGGTCACTGACCTGCCGGACCACGGCCACGTCCAGGCCATACGCGCCGAGCGTCTTCTCGGCCGAAACCCGCTGGTCCCCGACGGTGTTCGGCACCGTCACCTGCGTGCTGACGACGGTGATCGTCACCTTGCTCCGCAGCGCGACCTGGCTGCCGGGCACCGGGTCGACCGTCTCGACCAGGCCGGCCCCGACGCCGGACGGCCCGGTGTCGTACCTGACCGTGACGACGAATCCGGCGGCCTCCAGCGCGGCCCGTGCGTCGGCCTCGGTCCGGCCGGTGACGTCGGTCACCGTGGTGTGCCCCGGGCCGGTCGACACCGTCAGCGTCACGGTCGCGTTCTTGGCCGTCGACGTGCCGGCGGCCGGATCCGTGGCCGTGACCGTGCCGTTCGCGGCCGAGTCGGCGGCGTAGGCGAGCGCGATGTCGCTGAAGCCGGCCGCCCGGACCGCGGCCTGCGCCTGCTCGGTCGGCTGCCCGACCACGTTCGGCATCTTCGCCAGCGACCGGGTGCCGTTCGGGACGATGACCGTGATCGTGACGGTGGAGCCGGCGGCTACCTCGGACTGGGCGCTCGGGCTGACCGCCGCCACCCGGCCCGGCCCGACGATGGCGGGGCCGGTGCTCGTGCGCACGACGACGGTCAGGCCCGCGTCCTGCAGGGTGCCGCGCGCGGCGGCCTCGGTCAGTCCGACCACCTCCGGCACCCTGATCGACTCCAGCCCCGCGGACACGACCAGTGTGATCGTCTCGGTCGACTCGAGCTGGCTGTCGGGACCCGGCCGGACCTGCAGCACGGTGCCCTTCGCCTTGATGTTCGGCGTGAGCTCACGGCGGACATGGGTGAAGCCCGCGGCGTGCAGCCGCTTCTCCGCCTCGGCCGCGGTCAGCCCCACCAGGTCGGCCGGCACGGTGAGCTCGGCGGAGGTCAGGACGCCCGACCGCGGCCGGCCGCCCTGCCCGTCCAGCGCGGCCCTGGCCGCGACGCCCACCGCAACCAGCGCGACGAGCACGCTGAACGCGCTGATGAGGGTCGTCCAGGGCAACCGGCCGGGCCGGGCGAGCCGGCCGCGGCCGGCTCGCCGGCGGGGCGTGGGCTCGCGGCGATGATGATGGTCGGTCGTGGTCGTCGGCGCCTCGAGGTAGGCCTCGAGGCCGTCGGACTCGCCGCGGCCCGCGAGTGCGACCGTCTCCGCGGTGCGTTCCCGCCTGCGGTCGCCGCCAAGCACGACGGTCTCGGTCGGCGGTCGCCGGTCGGGGCCGGCCGGGTCGCCGGCGGCCTGGTCGCCGACGACCCGGGCGCCCGGGACGCGAGCCGGGGGGGCCTCGGCGCCGGCGGGCGCGCCGACGGTGTCGTCGGCGCCGAGCGGGTCGGTCCCCACCGTGGGACCGTCGTCACCTGACGGGCGCTCGGCCGGCGGGTCGGCGACGGCGCCACCCGGCGCGGGCGGGCCGGACTGGGAGCCGGCTGCCGCCGGGGGGGCTGAACTGTCGGGGGCGACGCCGCCGGCCGGCGGCGAGGAGATCTCGGGCGCGCCCGGCTGGCTCGGCACGACCGCCGCCGCCAACGCCGCGGCGACCGGCACGATCCCGCGCGTCGGGCTGAGCGTCTGCAGCCGGCCGACGATCTCGGTCGCGGTGGGCCGCGCCGCGGCGTCCCGGCTCATCGCGTCCCGCACGACGTCGGCGAGCGACTCGTCGACGCCCTCGAGATCCGGGTCGCTGTTGACGATGCGGTACAGCACCGCGGGCACGGCGCCGCCGCCGAACGGGCGCCGCCCGGTCGCGGCGAAGATCATCAGACCGCCCCAGGCGAACACGTCCGCCGCGGCGGTCACGCGCTCGCCGCGGGCCTGCTCCGGCGCCATGAAGGCCGGGGTGCCGACGACCAAATCCTTGGTCACCGTCGCGCTGTCCGGCGCCCAGGCGACGCCGAAGTCGATGACCCGCGGGCCGAACTGGGAGAGCAGCACGTTGGACGGCTTGAGGTCGCGGTGCACCAGGCCGGCGGCGTGGATGACGACGAGGGCGCTCGCGACGCTGACCGCGAGCCGCTCGACGTCGGCCGAGCCGAGCGGGCCGTGCGTCGTGACCGTCTCGGCCAGGGACGGGCCGTCGACGAACTCCGTCACCAGGTACGGCGCCCCGCCCGGCGGGTCGACGGCGTCGAGGACCTCGGCGGTGCAGTACCGGGCGACCCGCTGGGCGACCTGGGCCTCCCGCCGGAAGCGGGCCCGGTAGTCCGGGTCGTCGGCGAGCTCGGTGCGCACGACCTTGACCGCGACCCGGCGGCCGGCGGGTGAGCGGCCCAGATAGACGGTGCCCATGCCGCCCTCACCGAGGCGGGTGAGCAGCTCGTAGCCGCCCAGCTCGCGCGGGTCGGACGGGCGCAGCGGGCTGCCGGGCAGCGGCAGCGTCCGGGCCGCCGGGCGCGGCTGCTCGGGCGGCTCGAGGTCCGGGCCCGAGGCGCCCTCATGGGGAAGGGCGGACTCGGGGCCCGCGGCCAGGCCAGGCCTGAGCGCGGACGAGCCGGTCCCGCCTCCGCGTGAGTCCACGTCGCCCCCGGGATGAGCCTTGGATGGTCGGACGGCAGCGCGTCCCTCCTTTAGGACGCGCCGCGCGACAGCTCGGTTGTCTGCTGTCGTATACCCGACAGGTCCGACAGCGTTGGCGACCGACTCGCCGGAGGCGATCGGCCGGACCGCTGCTGCTGCCCGCCGGCCGCCGCGCCGCCGCGCATACCCGAAGTCGCGAGACGGCTGCGGTCGGTCGTCGTGCTGACGGCCGCAGGCTCAGGACTGAAGGCATGGCGGACCTGCGCGGCACCGGCGGACCCGGCCCCGTGGGGTATGACGCCATTGTCTCGCGCCGATGTCGGCCGGCCGCGAGGGGCGGCAGGATTCATCGCCGGGCGCGCCGGCGCCGCCCGCCCAGCCAGCGCCAGCCGTGCTCACCCCGCCGCGGCGGGGCCGATCAGATCCCAGCGGTTGCCGGCGATGTCTACGAAGACGACGACCCTGCCGTACGGCTCGGTGCGCGGCTGCGACACGAACGTCACACCGGCGGCGACCATCCGCGCGTAGCTGGCCTCGAAATCGTCGACGTGGAGGAAGAAGCCGACCCGGCCCGCGGCCTGGTCGCCGACGGCCGACGCCTGGCGCGCACCGTCCGCGCGGGCGAGCAGGATGCCCGTCTCGGCACCGGGCGGACGGACCACCACCCAGCGCTTCGGCTCGCCCGCGTTCGTGACCGCCGCCGAGTCCTCGGCCAGCTCGAAGCCGAGAACGTCCGTGAAGAAGGCGATCGCGGGGTCGTACTCCTCGACGATCAGCGCCACCAGCCCAAGCCGCACACCCCGAACCTACCGGCCGAGGACCCGGCTACCGGCCGAGGACCCGGCGGGGCGCCAGTCGGACGGTCAGGCGACGCCGCGGGGAGGCCGCCCGCCAGGCCGCCCGCTCGACGGTGGCCGCCAGCCGGCTGGCCTCGTCGGCGGCGCGGACGCCCCAGGCGCCGTCCCAGCCGGTGCCGGCCGCGGCCGAGCCGGCGCCGGCGGGGCTCGCCGTGCGCCCGTCGCCGGCCAGGGCGCCGACGTCGGGGTTGGTCGTCTGCCGCCGCGCCGGTTCGCCCGCGCCGCCGGACGGCGCCGCGCCGGCAGCCGGCTCGACGCCACCCGCGCTCTGCGCGCCGGCACCGGAGTCCGAGCCGAACAGCGCGAGCGTCGTGAGGCCGGCGAGGTTGCGCAGGGCGCTCAGGCTCGAGCCGCGCCCCGCCGCATGGTCCCCCGCCGCGCCGACCGCGGCCGTGCCGAGCTGGACGACGTCGCCCGGGCTCGCCGAGGCGGGCACCGACACCCCGGCCGAGGCGATCGCGTCGATCGCGTGCGCCCAGGCCTGGACGACCCGTTCGCGCGCCGTGCGCCGTGGCGAGAGCCGGCGGCGGCGGCGCACCACCGGCCGGGCGAACGCGACCAGCAGGTAGGCCGCGGCGAGCGCCGCGACCACCACCCCGGCGATCGCCAGCGGGCCGCGGATGTCGGCGGCCCGCCCGGCCGGCGGCGCGACGGTGACGGCCGGGCGGTCGACGGCCGCCGGGGCCGCGAGCGGCCCGCGGACCGCCGCGTCCACCGCGGCGGCCTGCGCCGCCGACTCGCCCTGGGCGGAGCCGGCGAGCGCCGCGCCGCGGGCGTCCACAGCCGCCGGGGTCGGGAAGAAGGGCAGCCAGCCCGCCCCGTCGAACCGCACCTCGGCCCAGGCCAGTGCCTGCCGCCCGGTGACCGTGACCGCCGCGGCCCCGGCCGGTGCGTCGGGGGCGAAGCCGACGACGACCCGGCTCGGCAGCCCCAGGATGCGGGCGGCCAGCACGAACGTCGTGGCGAACTGCTCCGACGTCCCGCGCCGGGTGTCGGCGACGAAGTGCTCGACGTGCGCGAGCGAGTGGCCCGGCGGCACCTGCGGGTCGAACCGGAAGTTGGCCGCGAGGTAGCGCTGTAGCAGCGCGGCCTGCTGAAACGGGCCGTTGCCCTGGCCGGCTGCGACCCTGGCCAGCGCCCGCAGCACCGGCGGGACGTCGGCGGGCAGGGCGAGGTACTCGGCATCCTCGGCCGCGGTGGCCGGCGTCGCGGTCGTCAGCGCGGCGAGCTCCTCGACCGACCGGGTCTGGCCCCCAGCGGAGACGACGGTGAACCGCTCACCGGCGCGCAGCGGCGCGGTGCGCAGCACCAGGCCGTTCGTCAGGTCGACGGCGAACCCGGCGGCGTCCTCGGCGGCGCTCGGCGCGCGGGCCGCGGTGCCGGCCCCGGCCGGCGCGGCCAGCTCGACCGGCCGGTCCAGCGCGGGCAGAAGGTTTCCAGTCAGCCCGGTGACCGTCAGCTGCTGGACGACCCGCGACGAGGCGGGGGCCGGGCCGCGGCCGGCCGCCGGCACGACCCGGCCGGCGCGGGTGTAGTGGGCGGACGACGTCCAGGCGGCGCCGTCGAAGTCGGCGAGTACGGCGAGGCGCAGCGGGACCGGACCCGGGCGCTGGCCGGTGAGCCGGACCGTCAGCAGGGCCTGGTCGGGATGGGTGCTCCAGCCGGCGAGCGCGGACAGCGGGTTCAGGCCGTCGACGTGGGTGGCCGGCGGATCCCGGTACGCCCGCGGATCCACCGGCGCGCCCGCGCCGACGGCGTTCGGCAGCCGGCCACCCGCGGCGAGCCCGGCGGCCAGGACGACGGCGAGCGCCGCCGCGGCCCGCGCCGCGGCGGGCAGCCGCGACGGCCGGTCCGGGCCGAGCGTGATCCGGTCCGGCGGTGCGGCGGCCCGGCCGGACCCGGTCGTCGTGGCCGAGTCGAGCGGGCTGCCCGAACCGGCCGCGGCCGGCGTGGCCGGAGGTGCCGCGACGGCGGAGTCCTGGCCCGCGGCCGCCACGGGCGTGGCGGCCCCGGCCGCGCCGTCGGCCCCGGCCGCGCCGTCGGGCGCGGCCGGCCGGCGGGCCAGCGCCAGGAGGCCGGCGAGGGCGGTCAGCGCCGCCGCCGGGGCGAGATTCGAACCGGTGGCCGGCACGGCGGCCGCGGTCGCGACGAGCAGGCCGGCGAGCGCGGGCACGGCGGGCATCAGCCGGGTCCTGGTGCGCACGACGAGCTCGGCGCCCACGGCCGCGGCTAGCCAGCTGACCAGGACCGGCACCACGAGCAGGTCCGGCTCGGCCGGGGCCGGCACCGCGACGTCCAGCAGCCGCGCCGGCCCGTCCAGCACGCCCGCGCGGACGGCCGCCAGCCGGTCGAGCGGGGCACCGGCCGTGACTGTCGCCGCGGCGGTCACGACGAACCCGACGGTCCACAGCAGCGCCGAGAGCGCGAACGGCGCCGGCCTACCCGGCCGCCGGGACGTCGCCCCGACCAGCACGACCGGCACGAGCGCGGCGGCCGGCAGGGCGAGCCGCAGGTCGGCGGGGGAGAACAGCCGCAGGAAGCCCCAGCCGTCGACGGAGGCGAGCGCGGCGACGACCGCGAGCGCGAGCAGCCGCCGCGGCCAGCGCTCGGGCGCCGCCGCCGCCGGGCCGCGCTCGACGCCGAAGGCAGCCCGCGGCCGGCCGCCGCGCGGCCCGCGGGTGATCCTCGGGCCGGACCCGGCACGCGCCGTCCCGAGGTCCCGGCCGCGCCGGCCACGGCCCCGGCCGCCGTCGGCGTCCCCGCCGTCGGCGGACCGCAGGTCGCCGACGGCCGGCGGGTGGGTGCGGGCGGCACGGTCGAGGTCACCGGCGTCGTCGGTCCCGCCCGCACCCACCGCGGGGCCGGGCCCGCCGGCTGGGCGGCGACCGCCGGCGGACCGCCGGCGGTCGCCGCCCAGCCGGCGGGCCCGGCCCCGCGGTGGGTGCGGCCGCTGCGTCGTGGCGGGCGGCACCGGCACCGGCGCCGCCATCGTCGTCGCCGCCGACAGCCTGGCCACGGGCAGCGTCGGCGTCGTCGGCGAGTCGGTCCGCCCCGCGCGCCGCGACGCCCCGGCGGACGTACCGGACCGGGCCGGTGACCCGCGCCGCTCCCGGCGGCGCAGGTTGTCCAACAGATCCGGTCCGTCCTGCCCGCTCACGCGCCCCCGCCCCCGAAGTAGCCGGCGCGCGCGTTCGACCGGACCCCGGCCGCCCGGCCCCGGCTGCCCGCCGGCCACGCCTCGGGCAGCCGGGCGGCGTCCGGGATGTCGAGCACGCGCAGCCGGCCCGCAACGCTGGTGCCGACGTCGGTCGGCCGGCCGATCAGATCGAACCGGCCGAGCAGGGCTGCCGCCTCGGGGCTGGCCGCCCGGCGCAGCCGGGGGCGCTCGGCCGGGGTGCGCCGGGACCGGGCCCGGGCGGCCGCGATGCTGCGCGGACCGACGCGCACGACCACCGCCTGGCCGAACCGGTGCACGACCGGGGCGACGGCGCGCAGCTGGCCGTCGTCGAAGCCGCCGGTCACGACGACCAGCGTGCCTACGCCGCCCCGGCGCACGGTGCCGAGGACCTCCAGCGTGCCCGCCGGGCCGAGCGTGATCTCGGCGAGCTCGTCGAGCAGCGCCTCGGTCTGCGGGACCCGGCCGCGGCCGGCGCGGCGTACGCCGTCGGTGGTGAGCAGCACGACGCCGAGCGACTCGCGGGCGCAGCCGAGCACGATCGACGCGGCCACGTCGACGGCCTCCTCGAAGGTCTCCGCGCCCACGTCACCGGGCGGGTAGGCGTCGGGCCGGGTGTCGAGGACGACGGTCGAGGCGGGCTCGCTCGGCTCGACGTGCTCGCGGACCATCAGCACCCCGGTCCGGGCGCTCGACGGCCAGTGGACGAACCGCAGGTCCTCGCCGCTGACGTACTCCCGGAGGCCATGGAAGATCACTCCGCCGGCGGCGCCGTCGGCCGTCCGGCCGTCCGGGTCCCGGGCGGGCGCCGCCGGGGGTGCGCCGAGCGGGCGGGCGCGGGGCCGCACCCGCAGCACGTCCGCGGCGGACAGCCGGACCGTGGAGCTGACCAGCCCGAACGGGTCCGCGCGACGGACGAGCACCGGCCCGAACGAGATGACCCCGCGTCGGCTGGTGTCGAGCGCCACGTCGAGCGACCGGGTGCCTCCGGCGGGCACCCGCCGGACGTCGACGACGATCTTTCCGATCGGGTGGGCGGCCGTGCCGCCACCCACCCGACCGTCCAGGCGGCCGGCGATGTCGGCCCCCCGGTCTGTGCCCGCGCGGGCGTCGGTGCCCGCGGCGAGGTTGTCGTCCCCCTCGTGCTCCGCGCGGCCGCCGAGCCCCCGGGCCCGGCGGCCGCCGGGGGACGCCGCGGTGCGCGTTCCGCGGCTCCACGGAACGTCCAGGCGCACGGGTGGGGAGGAACGCCGGGACGGGTTGTGGATCTCGATGGCGAGGGTCGCCGGCTCGCCTCGGGCGACCCCGCTCGGGTCGACCCGCAGCGTCGCCCGCAGCCGCGGCCGACGGGTCACCGACAGCGCCGCGACGACCAGGGCGCAGCCGCAGCTCGCGGCCAGCGCCACGAGCTCCGGGTAGCGCAGCACGGCCGCCCCGGCCGCCAACAGCACCGTGGCCCCGGCGAGCCCGAGCCCGAGCGAGGTGACGCGGGTGACGACGATCGGGTCGTCGCCAGGTGCCGGAGCGACCGCGGCGGGTGCCGCGGGGACGGCGTTCGCCCGCGCCGCCCTCTCGGCGGAGTCGTCCGCCGCCGTGGGCTCGGTCCGGTCGGAGGCGGCGGCCTTCGGGCCGCGCAGATCCTCCAGCAGATCGAGGCCCGCCGATCCCGCGGCAGCCGATCCCGCGCCCGCCGAGCGGGGGGTCGCCGATCCCGCGCTCGGCGGGTGTCCGGCCATCGGCTACACGCCCGCGAGCCGGCGCGGCGACGGGACCGCCCGCAGGACCTCGTCGACGACGTCCTCGGCCGTCACCCGCTTCAGCTCGGTCTCGGGGCTGAGCACCAGCCGGTGGGCGAGCACCGGCCTGGCCAGCGCCTTCACGTCGTCCGGGGTGGCGAACTCGCGCCCGGCGGCCGCGGCGCGCACCTGCACGGCACGCAGCAGGGCGATGCTGCCGCGCGGGCTCGCGCCGAGGCGCAGCACGTCCGGGATGCGCCGGGTCGCGGCGACCAGGTCGACGATGTAGCGGCGTAGCCCCGCAGCGACGTGCACCGCCAGGGTGCGTTCGGTGTGCGCGACGACGTCCTCGGCGCGCATCACCGGTGCGAGGTCCTCGACCCGCCGGCCGACCTGGCGACCCTCGAGGATCTCCAGCTCGGCCTCGGTGCCGGGGTAGCCGAGGCGCAGCCGCATCAGGAACCGGTCGACCTGGGCCTCGGGCAGCGCGTAGGTGCCGTCCATGTCGACCGGGTTCTGGGTGGCGACGACCATGAACGGCAACGGGACCTGGTAGCGGGTGCCGTCGACGGTGACGAACTGCTCCTCCATCACCTCCAGCAACGCGGACTGGGTCTTCGGCGACGCCCGGTTGATCTCGTCGCCGATGACCAGGTTCGCGAACACGGGGCCGGGTCGGAAGCCGAACTCGCCGAGGCGCTGGTTGTAGACCGTGGTGCCGGTGATGTCGGAGGGAAGCAGGTCGGGGGTGAACTGGATCCGGTGGGAGCTGGCGTTGACCGACGCGGCGAGGCTGCGGGCGAGCGTGGTCTTGCCCAGCCCGGGGACGTCCTCGACGAGCAGGTGGCCCTCGGCGAACAGACAGATCACGGCGAGCTCGATCGCGTCCCGCTTACCCCGGATCACCCGCTCGACGTTCGTGACGACGTCGGCGAACGCGGCCGCGAACGTCTCCAGCTCGGCGCTCACCGGTGGTCACCGCCACGGCGGGTCGGCCTGCGGGCGATCGTCACAGCCACTCCTTCCTGACAGGCACCGGGACGGACCGGCACCGGAGTTCGGGCTCGTTCGGGACGTGCGTCCGGCTGGGTTCGGCCGAAAGGCGGGCACGCCGGCGGTCGGCCGGATCGCGGGGGAGCGGCTTCCCGGCCGGACGGGGCGGGTATCGCGGCGTCGCCGGAAGTGGAGGTGAAGGCGGGCCGCGCCGTCCGAGGGGGACGAATCGGCGCGGCCCGCCCAGCGGGCGGCGGGGGGAGCCACCCGGATCCGATTCGGTGTGCGCGCCCGTGTCACCACGGCCCGAATCGGTTCGCTGGATTGGACGGCGAGATCGCCGGGTTCGTTGCGTTGGCTCGCCCAGAAATTGTGGATCTCGTGGTTTTCACTGCCCCTCGCGGAAAGCGCCAGCACTCTGCGCGTCCGGCCAAGATCGGGGCGCAACCCGTCGGGGTGTCCCGACGTCAGACGTGCCGTGACGCGCACAGGTCCGCACGAACCGTCAACCCCACCGCGGGCCGGCGGGCTCGGCGACCCCTCGGACCGGCGCCGTGACCTGGCCGGACGCCCGCAGGCCGGGCCGAGTCGACCCGCCCGGCCGGGCGAGTCCTCGGCGCCCGCGGATCTGGCCGAGCCGACCGCCCCGGACCAACCGGGCGCCAGGTCCGCGCGGCCGCGGCGCACCCGCCGGATCACCTCGGTGATCGCCGCCCTCGGGCTGGTCACCGTCGCCGGCACAACGCTGCTCGGGCGCGGCTCCCACCCCGTGACCCTCGACCTCAGCGACGGCGGCGGCTGGCTGGTGAGCGAGCAGTTCGGCCTGCTGTTCCACGTCAACGGCCCGTCCGGGGTGTCGGATGCGGCCGTGGCGCTGCCGGGCGCGGCCGGCCATCCGCTGACTGTGCTCACGGACGTCGCCGCCCCGGCGGCCACCCGCCCGGCCGCCGCCAGCCCCGCGCCGACCGGGCCGACGGCGCCGCCGGCACCGGTTCCGGCGGCGTCAGGGCAGCCCGGGTCCGACCTGGCGGACCCGAGCGCGGTAGCCGGCTCGCGCGCAGCGGACCCGGACGCAGACCTGTCCGGCGCGTCCGCCGCCGCGGGGGTCATCGTGGTGGACGCGGTGGCGGGGACGGTGACGCGGATCGACCCAGCGCTGCTGGAGATCGTCGCCACGGTCGCATACCCGCCGGGAACGGTCCTCAGCGCGGCCGGCGGTGACGCCTACGCCGTCGACGCCGCGGCCGGCCGCGTCACCCGGCTCGACCCACGCACGCTCGCCGAGCTGGGCTCGCCGATCACCTTTCCCGGTGGCCTCGGCACCGCCGCCCAGACCGCGGACGGCACCCTCTGGGTCCCGGTGCCCGCGGCCGGCACCGTCATCCCGGTCCGGGCGGGGGCGCCCGGCACGCCGGTGTCCGTCGCCGCGGCGGGCGACCGGCTCGACGCGACCGTCGTCGGCGGGTCGCCGGTCGTCGTCGACCGCACCGCCGGCACGGTCTCCCGGGTGGCGACGGACGGCGTCCGGTCCTCCCTGCGGCTGCCCGCCGGCGCGGCCGCCCTCGACGCCGGCGGCGGCCGCCCGATGCTAGTGCCGGCCCGGACGGAGGGCCACGTCCTCGCGCTCGCTGAGCCGGGCAGCGGGCGGCTGCTGCTCGCGGACCTCGACTCCGGCGCGGTCAGCGCCACTGGCCTGCCGGCCATCGGGGCCGCCGGCGTCGACCTCGCCGCGCTAGCGCAGGCCCGCGGCCTGGCCCCGGGAAGCGGCGGCGGCGCGAGCGCCGGCACGGCCGGCGGCGAACGACGGCTGGGCGCGCCGGTCTGGCACGGCGGCCACGTCTACGTGCCGGACTCCGACGCCGGCGTGGTGTGGGCCTACGACCCGGCGACCGGGCGGTTCGCCACCCCGGTGCAGGTCGCCCCGGCGGGCGGCCAGGCCCGGATTACCGCGGACGTCCAGAACGGCCAGCTGTGGATCAACGACGAGGCTGGCCCGAACGTCGTCCTCGTCGACGGCGCGACGCCGCGGACCATCCTCAAGTTCGGCACGGCGCTGCCCGGTGGTCAGCACACCGCCACGCCGCGGCCGCTTCCGCCCGGGCAGACGCCCGGCGGCGCGGCGGCACCTGCCTCGCGGCCGGCGGCCGGCGTGGGGACGGGCGACGGCCGGGGCCAGGTATGGCCCGGCCGCGGGCAGGCCGGCGACGGCGCGGGCGGCGAGCCCGGCCGCGGTGGCGACGGCCGGGGCGGTCGCGGCGACACCGCCGGGAACGGCGGGGGCGGCGGGAACGGCGGGGGCGGCGGTCAGCCGGGCGGTCCCGGCGGCGGTCGGCCGGGTACCACCTCCGGCGGGACGCAGCCGGGCCAGCCGCCGAGGTCGCAGCGGCCCACCGACCCGCCGCCGACGGCGACCCACACGACGGCCCAGCCGCAGCCGGAGCCCACCGCCACCCAGCCGCCGGCGCAGACCGCCGGCCCCGGCCAGCCCGGCACCGGCGACACCGCCCAGGCGGGTCACCAGCCCGACCAGGGCGGCAGCGGGGGTGGATCCCGGCCTGCCACGGGCGGCCAGCCCCGCTCCGACGGCACCGGCGACGACGGGTCCGGCGCCCCGGCCGGCGGGCCGCCGACGGCACGGCCCTCGGCCGCCCCGGCGCCCCCGCGGACCACCGCCCCGGCGACACCGGCGGGCTCGCCTGACCGGACCACCCCGCCCGCGCGGCCGACCACGGCTCCCGGGCAGGCGCCAACGCCGCCGTCGGCCGGCTCACCGCTGCCGCCTGGCTTCTGGCTGCTCACCGACGCCGGATCGGTGCTGGCCAGAGGCACCGCAGGGGCGGTCGGCGCGAGCGGGGGCGCCCCGTCGGCCGTCGCGCTCGCCCCGACCGCGACCGGTCGCGGCTACTGGCTGGTCGACGCGTCGGGCGCCGGCGATCCGGTCGGCGACGCGGCGTCGCTGGCCGCGGTGGCGAGCGGCGGCCCGGTCGTCGCCGCGGCGGCCGGGCCGACCGGCGGCGGGTACTGGACCGTCACCGCCGCCGGCGTCGTCGCGACGCACGGCAGCCTTGCCGGCTACGGCTCGCTGCAGGCGGTGCCGGCCGCGCCCGTCGTCGGCATCGCCGCGACCCCGACCGGCGGCGGGTACTGGCTGGTGGACGCGGCGGGTGGGGTCTACCCGTTCGGCGACGCGGCGGGGATCGCCGACGGCGGGCCGCCCGCGTCGGCCGGGACGGGGTCGGCGCGGACGGTCGGCGTCGCGGCGAGCCCGACCGGGTCTGGCTACTGGACCGTGACTGCCGGCGGCTCGGTCGTGGCCCACGGCGGCGCCGGCCGTTACGGCTCGCCGTCCGCACCCGGGGGTGTCGTCGTCGGCATCGCCGCCACTGCGAGCGGCCGCGGCTACTGGGTGGTGGACGCGGCGGGTGGGGTCTACCCGTTCGGGGACGCGGTCGGCCTGTCCGGGGCGGTGCCGACGGGTACCAGGGTGGTCGCCGTGGCGGCGGTGCCGTGACGGTCCGGCCCGGTCCCGCCCTGGGGAGTGCTCCGTCGGCCGGCGGGCCCAGGGGTGCGGCCCTTCCGGGCGGGGACCTGGGTGTTTCTTGCGGGCAGGACGTTGGTAAGAGTACATTCCGCGGTCGGCCGGCGGCGCGGATGCGTACCGTGATCGCTCCCGGTGGTCGCCGGGCACAGTCAGGAAGCAGGTCGGAGGCCGCCATGGCACGGTTCGGGCTGTTGGCGCGGTCCCGGCGGGCGGGCCGCGCCCGGATCGCGGTGCCCGCGGTGGTGCTGCTGCTCGGCGCGCTCGGCGCCTGCTCGGGCGGGGGCGACGGTGCCAGCCCGCCGGCGCCGGAACCGACGGCGACGGCGACGTCGGCGACCTCGACCACGAGCGGTGCCCCGACCGCCAGCCCGGGCGCCGGCGCGTCGTCGACGCCGGGCTCGGGCGGGACCGCGCCGGCCTGGTCGAGCGCGCCGACGTCGCTCACCCGGTCGACGAGCCCCTCACCGCATCTCGTCGAGGTGCGCGCCGCGCACGACGTCGAGGACGGCCTGAGCTTCGACCGCATCGTCCTGGAGTTCACCGGCGGCCTGCCGGGATATTCGGCGCGCTACGTCGGCGACGTCGTCAAGCCGGGTGAGGGTTCGCCGCTGGCGCTGGCGGGCCGGGCCTACTTCGAGATCGTGCTGCATCCGGCTGACGCCCACGACGGCGCCGGCGCCTCGACGCTGCGGTCCCCGGTCGGCGGCGGTGACCTGCCCGCGGTGCGTCAGGTCGCCATGGCCGGCGACTTCGAGGGCTACGTGCATCTCGGTGTCGGCCTGGACGACGTGGTCGGCTACCGGGTCACGGAGCTGACCGGTCCCGATCGGCTGATCTTCGACTTCGCCGCCTAACCTCGTCGGGTGCGAGCTGGTTCTGCCTCTAGCGTCCGGGTACTGGCGCGAAGGGACAGGTACGGCGAGACGAGTCGGGGAGGGACGATGACGACTTCCTCAGGTGGCCGAGCGGCCACGGGGACGGATTCGCGCTCGAAGCCCACGGCCACGCCCGCGCGCGGCAGGACCGGGGAGGCGGGCGCGGGCGCCAGCGACCAGGAGATGAGCCGGCAGGTCGCCCGGCAGACCGCGTCCGACCGAGCCGTCGAGCCGTTCTTCGAGCGCGAGCGCGGCGGGGCGGCGACCGACGTCGAGGCAGCCAAGGCGGGCGCCGACCAGCTCCGGTGACGACGGCACCGGGGTTCGCGCGGTGCGCGCGGGGAACGCACCGACAGAACCAGGCCGGCACAGGAGGCCCCGCCGCCGCGGCGAGGTCTTCAGCGGAGGTGACGAGGATGCCCACCAAGGCGACGACCCGATCCACCAACAGCAAAGCGGCGCAGTCCGAGGCGATGCGTGCGGAGGTGCCGTCGACGATCGCGCGGTCGGACGACAAGGCGGTCCGCACCTGGAAGAAGGCGCATGACTCAGCGGTGGGCAGCTACGGCGAGGGCCAGCGCGCGCATCGCGCCGCCTACGCCGCGTTGAAGCACACCCACGAGAAGGTCGGCGACCGCTGGCGGCCGAAGCCGGAGCCGGGCCCGTCCGACGCGCAGGCGAAGCAGCGGACGGCGGCCAAGGTGCGTTCGCCGCGGCCCACGGCCGAGGGCGTCAACGCGACCGCTCCGGTGACGAGGCTGCGGGAGATGGCCCGCGAGCTGGACATCCCCGGGCGCACCCGGATGACGAGGGACGAGCTGGTCGACGCGATCAAGAAGGCCAACCGGCGGGCGGCCGCCGCCGCCCGTCGGTGACGGTCCGGCACGGCCCCGGGCCGGCCCCGGGCCGTGCCGGACCGGCGCGCCACGGGCCGACGTTGCGATGCGGTTTCGAGATCGCGACCGCGGTCGCGCCGGCCGCAGACCGTCGATAGGCTCGGTGTGCAGACCACAACCTCATATCGTGCCGCTCACACCCGTGCGGGAGAGTCCCGGGCAATCCAGCCCGTGGCGCCGAAGGAGCAAGATCTCCCCATAAACTCTCAGGCACCCAACCGCCGGGTCAGGCAACTCTGGAAAGCGGACGCTGCACGGCGTCCCGCCGACGGTGCAAGCCGGGCATCATCTGCCCGGCGAAGCTCTCAGGCCCATGACAGAGGGGGAGGCCACAGCGGGCCGGTGCCAGGCCGGTGCCGCCTGACCTTCGGAGCGACACGTGCCTGACTCCACCGTGACCTCGGCGCCCACCGCGACCTCACCTTCAACCGCCGCCACGGCACCGCCGGCCGCCGCGCTCCCGGCCGCCGCGCTGCCGCCCCCCGCGCTGCCGGCTCCCGCCTACCGGGCCTTCGTCGACCGGCACATCGGGCCTGACGCCGACGCCCAGGCGAAGATGCTCGCCCAGCTCGGCTATCCGTCGCTCGCCGCGCTCACCGAGGCGGCCGTGCCGGCTGCGATCCGGTCGACCGAGCTGGTGCTGCCGGCGCCGGTCCCGGAGAGCGCCGCCCTCGACGAGCTGCGGGCGCTCGCCAGCCGCAACCGGCGTGTCACGTCGATGATCGGGCTCGGCTTTCACCCCACCCTGCTGCCCGGCGTGATCCAGCGCAACGTGCTGGAGAACCCGGCCTGGTACACGGCGTACACGCCCTACCAGCCGGAGATCTCGCAGGGCCGGCTCGAGGCGCTGCTGAACTTCCAGACCGTCGTCACCGACCTCACCGGGCTCGCGACCGCCGGCGCGTCGCTGCTCGACGAGTCGACGGCGGCGGCCGAGGCGATGCAGCTCGCGCACCGCGTCGACAAGAAGAAGCGCTCGACGTTCCTCATCGACGCCGACACGCTGCCGCAGACGATCGCCGTCGTGCGGACCCGGGCCGAGGCGCTCGGCCTGGCGGTGCACGTCGCCGACCTGCGCGAGGGCGTCACTCCGCGCCCGGCGCCGGCCCCCGGCGAGCAGCCGGCGCCGGCGCTGCCCGCCGAGCCGGGCGAGCTGCCCGACGAGGCGGCGGGCGAGCTGCCCGCGGACGTGCTGGCCGACGCGTTCGGTGTGCTGCTGTCCTACCCGGGGGCGAACGGCGAGGTTCGCGACCTGCGCGGCGTCATCGCCCAGGCCCGCGACCGCGGCGTGACGGTGACCGTCGCCGCCGACCTGCTCGCGCTCACCCTGCTGGCCGCGCCCGGCGAGCTCGGCGCCGACATCGCGGTCGGGTCGACCCAGCGGTTCGGCCTGCCGGTGATGTTCGGCGGCCCGCACGCCGGCTACCTGGCCGTCCGCAAGGGCCTGGAGCGGATGCTGCCCGGCCGGCTGGTCGGCGTCTCCGTCGACGCGGCCGGAAAGCCCGCCTACCGGCTAACCCTGCAGACCCGCGAGCAGCACATCCGCCGGGAGAAGGCCACCAGCAACATCTGCACCGCCCAGGTCCTGCCGGCCGTGCTCGCGTCGATGTACGCCGTCTACCACGGGCCCGGCGGGCTCGCGGGCATCGCGACGACGGTGCACGCGCACGCGGTCCGGCTCGCGACCGGGCTGCGCGCCGGCGGGGTCGACGTCGTGCACGGCGAGTTCTTCGACACGGTGCTCGCCCGGGTGCCCGGGCGGGCCGGCGAGGTCGTCGCCGCCGCGCTGGAGCACGGCGTGAACCTGCGCCTCGTCGACGACGACCACGTCGGGATCGCCTGCAACGAGACGACCCTCGACGCCGACCTGCACGCCGTCTGGGCCGCGTTCGGCGTGCCGGCTCCGGCGGACGCCCCGCCGGCGGTCCCCGGCGCCGATGCGGCCGGCGCGCTGCCGGCGGCGCTGGTGCGCACGTCGGGTTACCTGGCGCACCCGGTGTTCCACAGCCACCGGTCGGAGACGGCGATGCTGCGCTACCTGCGCCGCCTCTCCGACGTCGACTTCGCGCTGGACCGCGGCATGATCCCGCTCGGCTCCTGCACGATGAAGCTGAACGCCACCGCCGAGATGGCCGCGGTCACCTGGCCCGAGTTCGCCGAGATCCACCCGTTCGCGCCGCTCGACCAGGCCGCCGGCTACGTCGAGATGATCACCGACCTGGAGCGCTGGCTCACCGAGATCACCGGCTACGCCGGGGTGTCGGTGCAGCCGAACGCCGGCAGCCAGGGCGAGCTCGCGGGGCTGCTCGCGATCCGCGCCTACCACCGCGAGAACACCCGGCCGGGAGAGGCCGTCCGGGACCTCTGCCTGATCCCGTCGTCGGCGCACGGCACGAACGCGGCGAGCGCCGCGATGGCCGGGATGAAGGTCGTCGTCGTCGCCTGCGACGACGACGGCAACGTCGACCTCGGCGACTTCGCCGCGAAGGCGGCCCAGCACGCGCCACGGCTGGCCGCCCTGATGGTCACCTACCCGTCGACGCACGGCGTCTACGAGGAGGGCATCGGCGAGGCGTGCGCGATCGTGCACGACGCCGGCGGCCTGGTCTACGTCGACGGGGCGAACCTGAACGCGCTCGTCGGCCTCGCCCGCCCCGGTCGGTTCGGCGCGGACGTCAGCCACCTCAACCTGCACAAGACGTTCTGCATCCCGCACGGCGGCGGCGGTCCCGGCGTCGGCCCGGTCGCGGTCGGCGAGAAGCTGCTGCCGTACCTGCCGAACCACCCGCTGCGCCCCGAGGCCGGCCCCGAGACCGGCGTCGGCCCGATCTCCGAGGCGCCGTGGGGCTCGGCCGGGATCCTCATGATCCCGTGGGTGTACCTGCGGCTGATGGGCGCCGACGGCGTGCGCGCGGCGACGTCGGTCGCGGTGCTGAACGCGAACTACATCGCCAGCCGGCTGCGCCAGCACTACCCGGTGCTCTACACCGGCCGCGACGGCCTGGTCGCGCACGAGTGCATCCTCGATCTGCGCGCGCTCACCCGGGACACGGGCGTGACCGTCGACGACGTCGCGAAGCGGCTGGTCGACTACGGCTTCCACGCGCCGACGATGTCGTTCCCGGTCGCCGGCACGCTGATGGTCGAGCCGACCGAGAGCGAGGACCTCGCCGAGATCGACCGGTTCTGCGACGCCATGATCGCGATCCGGGCGGAGGCGGACAAGGTCGGCGACGGCACCTGGCCGGCGGACGACAACCCGCTGCGCAACGCCCCGCACACCGCCGAGATGGTCACCGGCGACGACTGGGACCACCCGTACCCCCGGTCGGTCGCCGCCTACCCGGTGGCGTCGCTGCGGGCGGCGAAGTACTGGTCGCCGGTCCGGCGGATCGACGGCGCCTACGGCGACCGCAACCTCGTCTGCACCTGCCCGCCCCCGGAGGCCTTCGCCGACGACCTGACCGCCGACATCACCCCCGCGACGGTCCCCGGCGCCCGCTCCGCCCAACCCCTGACCCCCCTCGGCGCCGCCGGCTGGTAGTACTTCGTCGGGCCGCGTCGCCAGGGACACCTCGCGGCTGACGGCCACCGTCCTCGCTACGCGATCTTCGTCGGGGCAGTCGATGTTGGGGCGGCGACCGCACTTTTCGCCCCAATTTCACCTGCCTCGACGTACCGATCCCGGGACGGGCGGCCGCCACGGCAGCCCCGATCCGTCGGGGTGGGTGGTCGCGGGCGAGCGATCGGGGCATCTGGGCGGGAAGGTTGGGATACTTCTCGCCGCGGCGGGGCATCTTGGATCTTGGAGGGTCTGATGGGCACGACGGTCGAGGGGATCGAGGGCGCGAAGGCGCTGGCCGGGCAGGACTGGGGGTCCAGCAGCTGGATCGAGGTCACCCAGGAGCAGGTCAACGGCTTCGCCGACGCCACCGGGGACCACCAGTGGATCCACGTCGACGTCGAGCGCGCGAAGAGCGGCCCGTTCGGCGGGCCGATCGCGCACGGGTTCCTGACGCTTTCGCTGATTCCGGTGCTGTTCCACGACGTCGTCCACGTCGTCGGCATCTCGATGGCCGTCAACTACGGGCTGAACAAGGTGCGCTTTCCCGCGCCGGTGCCGGTGGGCTCGAAGCTGCGCGCGCACATCAAGAACCTGACCGTCGAGGACGTCAAGGGCGGCGTCCAGGTCGTCAACCAGATCACCATCGAGGTCGAGGGCGGCGCCAAGCCGGTCTGCGTCGCCGAGTTCATCTCCCGCTACTTCGCGTAGCCCGTCGTCGGTCTCCGGCCGCCGGGTCTCCGGCCGCCGGCGCCGGTGACCCGTCAGACGCGGCGCCTCGGCGGCGCCGCGTCTGACGGATCTTCGGGTCGGCGGCCCGGTATGGGCGTGATCGTCAGGTCACGGGCACCCGGCCGTCGTCGGGCTCCTCGGCCCGTGGCGTGGGAAGCGGCGCGGTCGCCGGTGCCCCGGACCCGCCGCCGTGCAGGTCGATGTGCGGGAGGATCCGGTCGAGCCAGCCGGGGAGCCACCAGTTCGCCCGGCCGAGCAGCGCCATGGTCGCCGGGACCAGCACCATCCGGATGATGGTCATGTCGACGAGGACGGCCACCGCCATGCCGAGGCCGATCATCTTCACGGTCACGTCCGGGTCCAGGGCGAAGCCCAAGAACACCGCGATCATGATGAGGCCGGCGCTGGTGATGACCCGGCCGGTCTTGGCGAGCCCCCGCGTGACGCTGCCGCGGGCGTCGCCGGTGGCCTGCCAGTCCTCCCGGATCCGCGACAGCAGGAACACCTCGTAGTCCATGCTCAGGCCGAACAGCACGGCGAACATGAGCAACGGCAGCCAGCTCGACATCGGTATCGCGTGCGGCAGGCCCAACAGGCTCGTTCCCCAGCCCCATTGGAAGATTGCGACGATGAAGCCGTAGGCGGCCGCGATCGACAGCATGTTCATCACCGCCGCCTTCAGCGCGACCAGCGGCGAGCGGAACACCACCAGCAGGAGCAGCAGCGAGACGCCGACGACGAACGCGACGACCTCCCACAACTGGTCGGCCAGCAGCGCCGAGATGTCCGTGAACGAGGCGGTCCAACCCGTGATCTGGGCGCCGTCGGGCAGCACCTCGGACCGCAGGTGCCGGACGAGTGCGGCCGCCTTCGCGTCGCTCGGGCCGACCGTCGGCTCCGCGACGAGCAGCGCGGTGGAGCCGTCCTTCGAGAAGATCGGCTCGGCGACGCCGGCGACGTTCGGCGTCGAGCGGATCTTCGCGGCGAGCGGGCCGAGGTCGGGCTTCGGCAGTGTGCGCAGGTCGGCCGCAATCAGCAGCGGGCCGTTGGCACCCGGCCCATACTCGGCGGCGATCAGGTCGTAGGCGCGCCGCTGGGTGAGATCCGTCGACTGGCTGCCGGCGTCCTGCGGCCAGGTGCGCATGTCGAGCACGGGGGCGGCGAGCACGAGCAGCAGCGCGAGCGCGCCGAGCGCCCACGGCAGCGGCCGGCGGCCGACCCGGGCCGCCCAGCGCGCCGTGAGCGGCTCCTTCACCGCCCGGGTGGCGCCCGCAGCCGCCTCGGTGCCCCCACCGGCGGTGCCGGCGGCGGTGGGGGCCCCGACCGTGCCCCCGCCGGCAGGTGCGACGGTTCCTGCCGCGGCCAGCGCTCGCCGCCCCTTGCGTCCGAGCAGCCGGTGACCGGCGAGGCCGCACAGCGCGGGCACCAGGGTCAGCGCGGTCGCGACGACGGCGACGACGACGACGGCGGTGGTGAAGCCGGTCGTCGAGTACGTCTTGAGCCGGACGAGGCGCAGGCCCAGCAGGGCCAGCACGACGGTCGCGCCGGCGAACAGCACCGACGTGCCGGACGTCGCCGTCGCCCTGGCCGCGGCGGCGCGCACCGGCAGCCCGGCGCGCAGCCCCTCGACGTGCCGGGTGACCAGCAGCAGGGCGTAGTCGATGCCGACGCCGAGGCCGACCATGGTGCCGATGGTCGGGGCGATCGTGCTGACCTGGGTCGCGGCCGCGATCAACGTGACCCCGGCGGAGCCGATGCCGAGCCCGATCAGGGCGACGGCCAGCGGCACGCCCGCGGCGACGAGCGAGCCGAAGGCGAACAGCAGGATGACCAGGGCGGCCGCGATGCCGATCCCCTCGGCCGTGCCGTTGACCTTCTGGATGTTCTCGGCTACCTGGCCGCCGAACTCGGCGGTCACGCCGGCGGCCCGGGTCGGCCCGGCGACGGCGTCGGTCAGGTGGTCGAGCGCCTTCTTGCCGCCGACGTGGGTGACGGGCCGGTCGTAGTAGACGGTGATCAGCGCGGTGTCGCCGTCGGCGGACAGCCGGGGCGGGGCGACCAGGTCGACGTGCTCGACGCCGGCGAGGTTCCTGGAGACCGCAGTGACGACCGCCGGATCGAGCCGGCCGTCCTGGTCGTGTAGGACGACGCGCGCGTCGGCGCCCGCGACCTCGGGGAACCCGGCACGCAACAGGTCGGTGGCCTCCTGCGAGGGGAGGCCGGGGGTGTCGTAGTTGTCCTGTGGAGTGCCGCCGAACGTGCTGGCAAGACCAAGGGTGAGGACCAGCGCGGCCACCCAGGCGGCGATGACCCGCCAGGGGTGGCCCGCGCAGGCGCCGCCCAGTCGGTGCAAGAACCCGGACATCGTCTTCTCGTTCCCTTCGGGTCGCATTCCCGGACATGACGAGCCGGGCCCACGGACTGTGACATCCGGGGTCGCGCCCGGACTGTCGCGTTCATGACTGTCCGCGCGCCGCGTATTTGACTCGGAGGCGGGACGGCCGGCGCGGAGTGTCGCGGGGCCGGCAGCACGGTGTCGCCGAACGTGCGGGTCCTGATCGCTCCGCGCAATCGGACGGCACAAATCCGGGACAAGTAAGGCACATGTCACCTGGCGTGATCTATACGAAGAGCGACGACTCGATACTGTTGCGTTGGATCGCGTGGTGTGCTGGCCGCCAGCGGCAAACGATTCCTGCCGGTACGTGAGCGTTGTCGCCGCCGCCGCGGGGCTCCGAGCACGATCCAGGACCGCGGGCGTACGGCGTCCCTGCGCCCCGAGACGTCGACGGGTCGCGACGGGTGGCCGGGCCCGATCGGCGGCGGCCGCCCGGCACGCCGCGCCCTCGCGCCCTCTGGCGAAAGGCTGCGCATGGCATCGGCCGACCATCTGTGCCAGCCGGCGTCGCCCCGTGCTCGCCTGCCGGCGCAGGATCGGGGCCGGCGCGACGTCCCCCCGCCGAGTCCCGCCGGCTACCCGGGCCCGGCGGATCCGCCGCGCCCGGCGGCCCGCCCGGGCCCGGCGGCGGACCGCGCGGCGGCCAGCGCCGTGGCAGACGCCGCGGCCACCGCGCTGGCCCGCGCCATGGCCAGCGCGGTGCGAACGCCCCGCCTGGCCGCGGCGACCCCGAGCCGTCCGGGGCGCCCCTGGGCGCGGCGGCTCTGGCTGGGCTACGCGACCTTCGGCGCCGTGATGATCGCGGGTAGCTGCTTTGGCCAGTACTACCTCGGCTCGTCGGACGGCGGCTGGTTGGCCACCCGGCTCACCGCCTACTGCGTGACCAGCGCGTCGGCCGCCGGAGTGGTCTTCGTCGGGATCCTGCGGTTCCAGCCCGAGCCGCGAGCGCCCTGGCTGCTCATCGGTGTCTCTCAGGTGGTCCACGTGGTCGCGGCCGCCACGTTCTGCGTCGGTCGCGAACTGTCCGCGTCGACGGCGCTGCTCGCCGTCAGTGGCGGGCTCTACCTGGCGCACTACCCGGTGCTCGTCGCCGGCCTGGTGCCGATCGTCCGCCGCCGCGCCCCCGGCGGTGATCTTCTCGGCCTGCTCGACGGGCTGCTGGCGGTCACGGGCGCGGCGACGCTGTACTACCTCAACCCGGTGCGGCCGCGGCTCGGCGGTCACCTGCCGCCGGTGATCGGCGCGTTGTCGGACGCGTACCCGATCGCCGACCTGGTCCTGTTCGCGCTCGGCGTTCGGCTGGTCGTCGGCCGGGGCAGCCGGACGCCGGCGTTCGGCCTGCTCACCGCCGGCCTGTTCGTGATCCTCGCCGTCGACGTCGGCTATGCGCTGCTGCCGCTCGACCACGACGGCGCGGGCTACGTGGGGGATGGCGGGTTCGACAGCGTCTGGCTCGCCGGCAGCGTCGTGCTCGGCGCCGCCGCGTTGCATCCCACGATGGCCAGCGTCGCCGAGCCAGCGCACCGTCCCGCCGGCCTGGGCCGGCTGCGGCTGTCGGTGCTGTACCTGGCGGGCCTGGTGGCGCCGCTGACGTTGGCGCTTTGGCACGGCCACGCCGACTCGGGCACCGAGCTGGCCAGCTCGCTCGCGATGGCGGTGTCGACGGGACTGATCATGATTCGGATGCGGTGCGCCGAGTCCGCGCAGCGCCGGCTGGCCGACACCGACGTGCTGACCGGCCTCTACACCCGGCGCTTCCTGGAGACCCGGCTGGCGCTGGCGACCGGCCGGGCCGGCCCGTGCCGGTGGGCGGTGGCGCTCTTCCTCGTCGACGTCGACCGGTTCAAGTCGATCAACGACCGTCATGGCCATCCCGCCGGGGACCGCGCGCTGGCCGAGGTTGCCCGCCGGCTGCGGGCCGCGGCCCAGTCCCGCGACATCGTGGCGCGCTACGGGGGCGAGGAGTTCGCCCTGCTCGTCACCGGCGTCAGGCCGGAGGACCTGCGGGCCCTGGGCGAGCTGCTGCGGGCCATGGTGGCGGCCGCGCCGGTCACCCTCGCCGACGGCGTCCAGGTGGCCGTGACGGTCTCGGTGGGCGCGGCGGCGGTGACGGCGCCGGCGAGCCCGGCCGAGCTGGTCGAGCACGCCGACCGCGCGCTGTATGCCGCCAAGGCCGCCGGGCGGGACCGGGTGGTCGTCGCCGGCGGGGCGGACCTCGGGCGGCTGCGCGCCGACCCGCACCTGGGTGTCGCCGGCTGGCGCTGAGCGAGCCCGGCGCCCGTGGGCGACGCGGGCCGAAGTGTCGGGAAGACGTCAGATGGCGGCTCCATGTCGACTCGACGTCACGCGCATCGAACCAGTCGACCGCGGGTAGTTCGTACCGGACACTGAGAACTCGGGTGTGCCCTGCCCGACGTCACGAGGCTGGCGACGGTGCGCTGACGACGCCGCCGGGGATCATGACCGCCACCCGGGGCCCGGTGTGAGGGAGCTAACGCTCCGCGGCCCGCCTGGGTGCGAAGAATGGCCGGCAGCAGATACTTTGGCCAGGAGAACCTTTCCAATATCGCCCGCCTGGCGCGGGCCACCGCCGATCCGCCCTCGCCCACCAGGCGGGGGCTGTTCTGACGGACCGTGTTATCAGGCAGGCGGATCGCTGTTCAGTGCTCGGGCCGATCGTCGACCCGGGAAGCGACCGCACGGATAGAGAGGAAGTGTTCCGGCCTGCGGGCGGAACCGGGCCGGGCGTGGGAGCCCGGACGGTTCTTCGCCGTCGCGACGCACGAGCCGGAGCGGGGAGGTGCGGGTCCGGCGCGACCCGCACGCGGTGACCGACACCCCGCTGCCGATGCCGTTCCAGGCGACAGGCGCGACAACGCCGCATGGCCGGGCGGAGGGGGATGTCCACGCCACACAGGGTCACCAGAGAGGGGCGTCCGTGCGCACGCTCGATCCCACCACCCTCGACCTCGACGCGATCGAGGAAGACAGGTTCGCCAAGGGAATCACGCTGAGCCTGCTGATTCCGGCCAGGGGGCCGGAGTCCGCGAACACCCTGGGAAACATGATCGCGCGGATCCGGGATCGATGGATGCGGGACCGGCATGTCCTCGACGAGATCGGCGTGATCGTCGACCCGACCTCGGACGGTGACGAGCACGGCCTGGTGGAGATCGCCGAGGATGCCGGCGCCAGCTGGGCGGTGCGGGGCGAGAACGTGCTCGCCGCGCATGCGGGGGCGGAGGCGCCGTCGTACGGCGGGAAGGCCGGCGCCATGCGCAGCCTCGCCTACCTCGCGTTCGGCAGCCGGCTGATCTTCCACGACTCCGACCTGGAGAACTACGACGCGACCACCGTCGGCCGGCTCGCGGCCGCGGCGACCGCGGACGAGGGCCTGATGTTCGTGAACGGCAGCTCGCCGCGGCTGACGGGCAGCGGCCAGCCGGGTGGGCGCACCACGGAGATGCTGCGCTCGCTCTACTCCAAGCAGCTTTCGGGCTACGTCCCGGCCATCACCGAGACCATTCAACCGCTGATCGGGGAGTTCGTTCTCGACGCGGATGTCTTCGCGGCGCTGGCATTTTCCCGGGGCTACGGCGTGGAGACGTCGGTGAAGGTGCTGGCCCTCGACATGCTGGCCGCGGCGGAATGCGCCCAGGTGGAGCTGCCGATCAAATACCAGGTCGGCCAGCACTATCACGACCTGGTGAAGCAGTTCCATGAGATCAGTTTCACCGTCGACGTGCTGGAGGCGTACTTCCAGCGGCGCCGGCTGGATCCGCGGGTGTCCGTCTCGGAGATCTTCGACGACTACGATCTGCTGTTCCCCGGCCGGGAGTACGCGCTGCGCCGGCCGGCCGGCTACGACCAGGTCGACTTCGTCCCGCGGCTCGGCTTCTACCCGCCACTGACGACGTCGCCGGCTTACCAGGCGCGGATGCCCGAGATCATGGCCGCGCGGCACGCGGCCCTGGACGCCCTCGGCCGCAAGATGCGCACCTCCGCCTGACCAGCCGTCCGGTCCTGCCGCGCCGATGACCTCTACGGCGCGGCAGGTCCGCCGGCGGCGAGGGCCCGGACGGGCGCCGGCGCCGCGGCGAGCCAGCCGTCGGGCGAGGGTGCGGCCGTCGTGGCGATGTCGATGGGGTGCCGGTAACCGATCCGGACGATGACGTCCAGCATCTGCTGGTCGAACAGGTCGTCGAACACGCCGAGGGCGCCGAGCGTCGGCGGCAGGTGGCCGAACAGCTCGAGGGACAGAAAGCCATGCAGCTGGGTCCAGACGATCAGGCACCCGGCCAGGCCGGCCGGCGAGATGGCGGCCTGCTCCTCCACCCCCCAGTCGGCCAGCCCGGACCGCAGCGCCGGCCTGAGCTGACCCTCGAGGTGGGACGGGTCCACCGCGCCGCGGCCGATCTGATCGATCATGCAGCGGAACAGCACCCCGGTGGCCCGGTGCATCTCCTCGGTGCACCGGCCGGTCTTGTCGAGCTCCAGCGAGCGCGGGCCGAACAGCAGCGCGTACTCCGCCTCGTTCGCGTGCGCCCAGCGCCGGTACGCCCTGGCCAGCAGCAGCCACCGCCTGGCCTGGTCCGCCTCGTCGACACCCGCGTCGAACGCGGCCTCGAGCGTGTCCGCGAGCGAGCCGAACGCGTCCGCCACCAGCTCGCCGATCAGCACGTCGTGGCTGTCGAAGTACCGGTACAGCGCCGACGGGGTCATGCCCATCGCCCGGGCCACGCCGCGCAGCGAGACCGCCGCGACCCCGCCGTGCGCGACCTGGTCGCGGGCGGCCTGCTTGATCTCCGCGATCGTCGCGGCGCGCACCCGCTCGCGCCGTGGTGCCAATGGACTCATCCTGGCCATCTTTCCAGCCGGTAGGGGGCGCCGCGACCGGGGATGCGTGGTCCGGTGAGCCGGCTCGCCGCTTGCTCTTGACAGCGTTCCCATTAAAGAACACTGTTCTCTCTTGAGACTATAGCTCACAGGAGGCAACGGTGTTCACGCGTCTTGCCGGGACTGTCACCGGACGGCCCCGTCTTGTCCTGATCGGCACCCTGATCTTCGTGCTCGCGGCGGGCGTGCTCGGCGTCGGTGCCTTCGGCAAGCTGCTGACCGGCGGCTTCGACGACCCGAAGTCCGACTCGTCGCGCGCCGCCGACCTCGTCGACACCAGGTTCGGCGGCGCGCCCAACCTGGTCCTGCTGGTCACCGCCCGGTCGGGCGACGTCGACGACCCGGCCGTCGCCGCCGCAGGGCGCGCGCTGACCGCCGACCTCGCCGACGAGCCGGGCGTGCGCGGCGCGGCCTCGTACTGGACCGGTGCCGGCCCCGCGCTGCGCTCCGAGGACGCCCGCTCGGCGATGGTCGTGGCGACGGTCGACGACGACCACGAGGACGATGTCGTGGCGAAGTACGAGGACGCCGTCGACGCCGCCGCGCCGATCACGGTGCGGCCCGGCGGGCAGGCGACCGCCAACCACGACATCGGCAGCCACGTGAGTGCCGACCTCGCAACGGCGGAGGCGTTCGCGATCCCGGTGACGTTGATCCTCCTCGTGATCGCGTTTGCCGGCGTCGTGGCCGCGCTGCTCCCGCTGGGCGTAGGCCTGGTCGGGATCCTCGGCGGGTTCGCGGCGCTGTCCCTGATCGCCGAGGTGACCGACGTCTCGATCTTCGCGGTGAACCTGGCGACGTCGCTCGGCCTCGGCCTGGGCATCGACTACGCGTTGCTCACCGTGAGCAGGTTCCGCGAGGAGCTCGCCGCCGGCCAGGACAGACGGGCCGCGGCGGTCGCCACCGTGCGCACAGCCGGCCGCACGATCCTGTTCAGCGGCGCCACCGTCATCGTCGCGCTCGCCGTGATGCTGGTCTTCCCGCCGTTCTTCCTGAAGTCGATGGCCTACGCCGGCATCGCCGTCACCCTCGTGACGATGCTGACGGCCGTCGTCGCCCTGCCCGCCATGCTCTTGCTGCTCGGCGAGCGGGTCAACGCGCTGCGGATCGGCGGCCTCGTCGGCCTCGTCCGGCGGCGGCGCGCCGTCCGGCGCGACAAGACGCCGACCCCGGTCCACGGCACGCCCGTGTCCGTCGCCGGCGTGCCCCGGGAGGCCACCGAGTCGCCGTTCTGGCGGGCCGTGGCCACCCAGGTCATGCGCCGGCCGCTGCTGACCGGCCTGCCGGTCGTCGCCCTGCTTCTCGTCCTGGCCGCGCCGATCCTGCACGTCAGCTTCGGCACGCCGGACGACCGGGTGCTCAGCGGCGACGCGTCGAGCCGGGCCGTCGGCGACGTGCTGCGCGCGGACTTCGGCTCCAACATCAGCAGCGCGCTGTACGTCGTGGTCGACGGCCAGCCGACGACCGACGCGCTCACCGACTACGCCACGGCGCTGTCCCGGCTGTCGGGCGTGGGCAGGGTCGACAGCGCCGCCGGGGAGTTCAGGGCCGGCACGGCGACGGCGCCCGCCGGCCCCGCGTCCGCCCGTTTCAGCGCCCCCGTCGGCACCTACCTGCAGGTCGTCCCGTCGATCGACCCGATGTCGTCGGCCGGGCAGGACCTCGTCCGCGCCGCCCGTGCGCTGCCGGAACCGGCGGGCACCGAGGTCCTCGTCGGCGGTCAGTCGGCGGACCTCGTCGACGGTAAGCAGGCGATCAGCTCCCGGCTGCCGCTCGCGATCGGACTCATCGCCCTCGCCACGTTCGTGCTGCTGTTCCTCTTCACCGGCAGCGTGGTCCTGCCCATCAAGGCGATCGTGCTCAACGGGCTGGTGCTGGGCGCCGTCCTGGGCGTCTCCGTCTGGATCTTCCAGGAGGGGCACCTGTCCGGGCTGTTCGGCTTCTCCCCCGGCCCGCTGGACACCTCGATGCCGGTGCTGCTGTTCTGCATCGCGTTCGGCCTGTCGATGGACTACGAGGTGTTCCTGCTCTCACGGATCAAGGAGCAGCACGACGCCGGCGTGCCGAACACGGAGGCCGTCGCCACCGGTCTCGCCCGCACCGGCCGGATCGTCACCACCGCGGCGGTCCTGCTCGCGGTCACCTTCGCGGCATTCGCGACCGGCTCGGTGCGGTTCATGCAGATGTTCGGCCTGGGGACGGCGCTGGCGATCCTGATCGACGCGAGCCTGGTCCGCGGGGTGCTGGTCCCGGCCTTCATGCGGGTGGCCGGGGACGTCAACTGGTGGGCGCCGGCGCCGCTGCGCTGGCTGCACGCCCGCGTCGGCCTGAGCGAGTCGGCCGGCGAGCCCGAAGCGCCCGGGACGAGCCCGCGGGCGGTGGCCGGGATACCGCGCCCGGACGAGGCGCAGGAGCGGGCCTGCGCCCCGGGGGCTGCGGCCCCGAGGTCCTGACCGGCCGCCGGCCGGCGCGCCCGGCTCAGGTCGCCGGGGTCGGGCGCGGGGTCGCGGCGGGCTCGATGCCCGGAGCGGCAGGCGCGGTGCCGGGCACGGCGGACGCGGTGCCGGGTGCGGCGGGGGCGGGTGTGTCGCCGACGGTGGGCTCGCCCGCCGCGGGCTCGCCGCCGGGGGCGCCCTCGACGGGCTGGGCGCGGGTGACGGCGAGGTCGAACCAGAGGTACTTGCCGGAGTCGACGCCGACGGCCCCCCAGCTGCCGGCGAGGGCGTCCAGGACGAGCAGGCCCCGCCCGCCCTCCGAGTCGTCATCGACGGACCGGCGTTCGGGAAGCGCGGTGGACGTGTCCGAGACCGAGGCGTGGATCAGCCCGGGACGCAGCTCGACGAGCAGCCAGACCGGGGGCTGGCCGTACTTCACGGCGTTGGTGACCAGTTCGCTGACCAGGAGTTCGGCTACCGCCGCGTCGTCGTCGTCCAGGCCGGCGCCGCGCAGCGACTCGCGCAGCACCTTCCGGGCGTGCGGCACCGCCGAGGGCAGGTAGGGAAGCTCGGCCAAGATGTGGGTCGCCGGAGGGGTGCTCGACGTCGCCCGGCGCACCACATTCACCGGCACCACCTCCCCATTCGGTTCCGCGAGCGGAATCGAAGGGGACCCCTGCATCGCGCTCATCGACCACCAAATCGGAACGAGGACATCCAACACCGTCTACCCACCCGGAGCGGTCCGGAAGCCTCGGTATGCCACCGAATTTTCCGTCCGCCGGCCCCGCCTGGGCCTTCGCCCGCGCGCCGCGCGGCCCGGGAGCGCTCCGTACCAGCAGGTATGCCGGCACGTTTGGTCACGCTCCGAGTCGACTCACCCTCGAAATGACGGTCGGTCATCGCCGGGGGCTGCCGTCAGCCTCCTACCCCGCTACCCACTGTCGCAACCACCCGCGACGTCCAGCTACGGAGAGTCACGAAAAGGCTTGGACCCGGGACGGGCAAGCCGGGCGAGCCGGCCACGCGCGGAGCCGCCGCTCGCCGCCGCGACGAAGTCCCGCCGGCGAGCGCGACACCGAACACACCACGAAGGTGACGCCGCGCGCACTGCGATAACTACGACATGGCTACAGAAAGTGATGATCAGGGCTGACTGGGCACCCGGAGGACGACGATCGCGACGTCGTCGCGCAGGTTGCCGCCCGCGAACCGGTCCGCCGCCGCGCGCACCCGGTCGGCGACGCCCTGCGCGGACAGCCCGGCGCAGCCCTCGACCGCCGCCAGCAGCCGCTCCTCGCCCATCAGCTCCCGGCCGGCCCTGGCCTCCACCACGCCGTCGGTGTAGAGCACCAGCGAGTCGCCGGGCCGCAGCTCGACCTCCGTCGACGGGAACGCGACCTCGTCGTCGTCGAGCACCCCGAGCAGCGTGCCCGGAACGCCCACCAGCGCGGCCCCGCCGTCGCCCGTCAGCAGCACCGGCTGCGGATGGCCGGCCAGGTGCAGCGTGAGCCGGACGCCCTTCTCCGACGGCTCGGCGAGGCTCGCCGTCGCCATCGTGCAGAACCGCGGCTGGCCGTGCGGATAGGCGGCCGCCGTGTCCCGCAGCGTCCGGTTCAGGTCGAGCAGGATGCGTCCCACCGGGGTGGCCTGGCCGGTCAGCAGCCGCAGCACGGCCCGGGCGACGCCGGTCACCGTGGCCGCCTCCGCGCCCTTGCCGCAGACGTCGCCGATCGCGACCGTCCAGCCGTCGGGCCCGGGCATCAGGTCGAAGAAGTCGCCGCCGACGTCCAGCCCGGCGGACTGGGCCGCGCCGTAGGCCGCCCCGAGGTCGAGGCCGGGGATCGACGGCAGCACCGGCGGGCGCAGGCCCGCCTGCAGGCCGTCGGCGAGCTCCACCTGACGGCTGTAGAGCTTCGCGTTGTCCACCGCGAACGCCGCTCGGCGGGCGAGGTCGGCGAGCAGGTCGGCCTCGTCGGCGGCGAACGTGGCGCCCGGGTCACGGCCGATCGCGACCATGCCCAGCACTCGGCGCCGGGCCCGCAGCACGGCGACGAGGACCGGCCCGTCCGGGGTGCTGACCTGCCGCACCGGCGTCGTGCCCGCGCCGCGCACCGCCGCCAGCAGCGGGCCGGCGGGGTCGGCGGCGGCCTTCGCGAGCGCGGGCTCGGCCGTCTCCTCCGCGTGCGCGACCGCGTCCAGCACGGGATTGCCGTCGTCGCGGCGGAGGTAGACCGCGCACCAGCGGCCGATCCGGGGCACCGGCAGGTGGGCCAGCATGGACAGCGTGTGCTCCAGCTCCAGGCTGCCGGCCAGCAGGTCGGAGGCCTCGGCGAGGAACGACAGCATGCCGATCCGGCGCTCCTCGGCCTGGCGCATGTCGCCGCCGCCGAGCGCGAGCGCCATCCAGCGCGCGACCAACCGGACTCGCTCCACGTCGATGGCCCGCGCCTGGTCACCGTGGCCGGGCGTCCCGGTCCGCGGCGACGCCGGCTCCGACGCGGCGTCGTCCGACGCGGTGTCGTCGGGCCACAGCAGCACCTCGCCGAGGCTGTCCTGGGTCGGGTCCAGCGGGAAGGTCAGCGCGTCGGCAGGATCGCCGGTGCGACCGAGGGCGGCGACGATCTCGGGCTCGGGGTCGTCCGGCGACGGCCGGTGAACCACCCCGCCGGACACCGGCTGCGTGTCGACGAGCTGGGCAAGCAGCTCGGCGACCTCGCCCTCGGCGGTCAGGGCGCGCGCCGTCGCCCGGGAGATGATCCGGGGGGAGCGGGCCCGCGGCCCGAGGGCGGCCGCGCGGGACGGCTCCACGGCGTCGGCGGCGCCGGGAGAGGCCGTCCCGGCGTCGTCGGCCGGTCCGGCGGTGTCGGACGAGCCGGCGATGCCGGGCGGCACGGTGATGGCGGCCGGTCTGGCGGTGGCGGGTGGCACGGCGGTGGCGGGCGGCACGGCGATGTCGGGCGGCGGGGTGGTAGGGATGCCGGTCGGCTGGGTCGGCCCGGCCAGCGGGTCGATCGTCGGCTGCTGCGGGCGCGGCGATGCGTCCTGGGCCGGTGCGCCCGCCTCCCCTTCCGTCAGCGCCGCGACCGCGGCCAGCGCCTCGGCGAGCGCCGCCGCGTCCGCCCGCGCGTCGTCGTCCTCCGGGTCGTCGTCCGGGGCCGATGCGAGGGCCAGTGCCGGGGCCGACTCCTTTTCCGTGAAGACGTCGAAAACGGGCGGCGACGCGACTGTGGGCGAAGATGTGGCAAAAATCACGTCCGCGGCCGGCCTGGACGAGGGGCTCGACGGTGCCGAAGGCGCCTCCCGCGGACCGCTCGCGCCGACAAGATGGAACCAGACGGTCTTCCCACCGGCGCCGTGCTCGGTGCCCCAGCTGCTGGCCAGGGCGTCTACGAGGGCGAGTCCGCGGCCGTCCTCGCGCAGGCCGCCGAGGCCCGGCTCGCCACGCCCGCCGTCCTGGCCGCCGGTCGGACGGTCGCCACCGCCTCGCCTGGAAGAGCCGATCCGCACCGGATGCAGGTCGTGCACGCGGACGGTCAGACCGCCCGGCGACGTGGCCGTGACGTCGACCGTGGCCGGCGTGCCGGCGTGGACCACCACGTTGGTGACAAGCTCGGTGACCAGCAGCAACGCCGAATCCAGGGTGTCCTCGTCGATCAGGCCACGCAGCGCGGACAGCAGAAACCTGCGCGCGGAACGTGGCGAATCGGCTGCGGGGGGCAGCGTGATGGTGTGGTGAGGTAGCCGTCCATCCAGCCCTACGGCGCTCATGTGGGTCAGTCTCTCCTGTGATGTCCCCGCCAAGGCGGATACTGGCGCCGGGTGTGACCTGCCGAGGGACGAATAGCTACCACCGGTGTGTGCTGCCGTAGACCCCGAGGAGACGGATGAGCCTCGACCGCGACCACGAAGCGTCGGATGTGCGCCAAGATGATGGTGCCCTGCCCGGTTCGTCGGCGAGCACGAAGGCCCGCTCGGCATCGGCGGGCCACGGCGGGACCACGGCGGGGGCGGGATCGCCCAGCGAGAACGGCGGCGGCTCCGGCGTGGCCACCGCCGTCCTGGACGGCGCGCCGCCCGGCGCCCTGGGAGCGGGCCACGACCTCGCCTCGGGTGCCGTCGACAACCTGCTGTCCGATCTGCTCGCCGGGTTGTCCCGGCTCTGTGACGGCGACTTCAGCATCCGTCTCGGCGCCCGCGACGGGCTGGCCGGCGAGGTCGCCCGCCGGTTCGACGAGCTGGCGACGACCCAGGAGCGGCACGCCCGCGAGTTGGACCGGGTGAGCACCGTCATCCGCCGCGAGGGCCGGCTGACGCAGCGGATGGACGACATGGGCGGCCGGGACGGCTGGCGCAGCCTCACCCGGTCGGTGAACTCGCTCATCGACGACCTGGCCCGCCCGACGCACGAGGTCGGCCGGGTCATCGCCGCGGTGGCCGAGGGCGACCTGTCCCAGCACATGCCGCTGGAGATCGCCGGGCAGCCCGTCCGCGGCGAGTTCCTGCGGATCGGCACGACGGTGAACACGATGGTCGACCAGCTCTCGTCGTTCGCGGACGAGGTCACCCGGGTGGCCCGCGAGGTGGGCACCGAGGGCAAGCTGGCCGGCCAGGCACAGGTCAAGGGCGTCTCCGGCGTCTGGCGGGACCTGACCGAGTCGGTGAACTCGATGGCGGGCAACCTGACCGCCCAGGTCCGCGGCATCGCCCTGGTCACCACCGCGGTGGCGAACGGCGACCTGTCTCAGAAGATCACCGTCGACGCGCAGGGTGAGATCGCCGAGCTCAAGCACACCGTCAACACGATGGTGGACCAGCTCTCCGCCTTCGCCGACGAGGTCACCCGGGTGTCCAAGGAGGTCGGCACCGAGGGCAAGCTCGGCGGCCAGGCGACGGTGAAGGGCGTCTCCGGCGTCTGGCGGGACCTGACGGACTCGGTCAACGTCATGGCCGCCAACCTGACCACCCAGGTCCGGGGTATCGCCGAGATGGCGGCCGCGGTCCAGCGGGGCGACCTGACCCGTCAGATCCAGGTCGACGCCCGCGGCGAGGTCGCCGCGCTCGCGCACACCCTGAACACGATGGTCGACCAGCTGTCGTCGTTCGCCGACGAGGTGACCAGGGTCGCCTGGGAGGTGGGCACCGAGGGCAACCTGGCCGGCCAGGCGCATGTGCGCGGGGTCTCCGGGGTGTGGCGGGACCTGACCGAGTCGGTGAACTCGATGGCGGGCAACCTCACCGCCCAGGTTCGCAACATCGCGCTGGTCGCGAAGGCGGTCGCCAACGGCGACCTGTCCCAGAAGATCACCGTCACGGCCCAGGGCGAGATCGCGGATCTCAAGGAAACCCTGAACACGATGGTGGACCAGCTCTCGTCGTTCGCCGACGAGGTGACCAGGGTCGCCCGGGAGGTCGGCACCGAGGGCAACCTCGGCGAGCAGGCGCATGTGCGCGGCGTTTCCGGCGTCTGGCGGGACCTGACCGACTCCGTCAACGTCATGGGCGCCAACCTGACCACCCAGGTCCGTGGCATCGCGCTCGTCACGACGGCGGTCGCCAGGGGTGACCTGTCTCAGAAGATCACCGTCAACGCGCAGGGCGAGATCGCGGAGCTCAAGGACACGGTCAACATCATGGTTGACCAGCTGTCCTCGTTCGCGGCCGAGGTCACCCGAGTGGCCCGCGAGGTCGGCGTGCAGGGCGAGCTCGGCGGCCAGGCGACGGTCGCCGGCGTCGCGGGCGTCTGGCGTGACCTGACCGACAGCGTGAACCAGCTCGCCTCGACGCTGACGATCCAGCTGCGCGCGATCGGCGACGTGTCGACGGCGGTGACGCTCGGCGACCTGACCCGGACGATCTCGGTCGAGGCCGAGGGTGAGGTCGCCGAGCTCAAGGACAACATCAACCAGATGATCACCCGGCTGCGCGAGACGACCGAGGTGAACGCGCAGCAGGACTGGCTGAAGTCGAACCTGGCCCGGATCGGCAGCAAGATGCAGGGCCAGCGCGACCTGTACGCGGTCTGCCAGATGATCATCTCCGAGATGACCCCGGCGGTGAACGCCCAGCAGGGCACCGTCTACCTGCTCGACTTCATCGAGGGCGACAAGCTGCGTTACGTCGCCGGCTACGGGTCGGTGCCGCGCCGGCGCTCCGACGGCACGTTCCTGTTCGGCGAGGGCCTCATCGGCCAGGCCGCCGTCGAGAAGACCCGGATCAGGGTGGAGAAGGTGCCACCGGGCTACCTGACCATCCGCAGCGGCCTGGGCAGCGCGCCGCCGTGCGATCTCGTCGTCGTGCCGGTGCTGTTCGAGAACCAGGTGCTCGGTGTCATCGAGCTGGCCAGCTTCACGCCGTTCTCGGACCTGCACCTGAACCTGGTCGAGCAGCTCGTCGACACGATCGGCGTCGTGCTCAACACGATCATGGCGAACGCCCGGACGGAGGAGCTGCTCGCGCAGTCGCAGCGGCTCACCCAGGAGCTGCGTTCCCAGTCGGTCGAGCTGCAGCGCACGAACAACGAGCTGGAGGAGAAGGCGCAGCTGCTCGAGGTGAAGAACCGCGAGATCGAGCTGGCCCGAATCGGCCTGGAGGAGAAGGCCGAGCAGCTCGCGCTGTCGTCGCAGTACAAGACCGAGTTCCTCGCGAACATGAGCCACGAGCTGCGCACGCCGCTGAACAGCCTGCTCATCCTCGCGAAGCTGCTCGCCGACAACCAGGACGACAACCTCACGTCGCAGCAGACCGAGTTCGCGAAGACGATCCACTCGTCGGGCTCCGAGCTGCTCATGCTGATCAACGACATCCTCGACCTGTCGAAGGTCGAGGCCGGGAAGATGGACGTCGAGGCGGCGGTCGTCCGGACCGACGCGCTGTCCGACGCCCTCGGCCAGGCGGTCCGGCCGCTGGCCGAGCAGAAGGGCCTCACCTTCGCGGTGACCGTCGCGCCGGACGTGCCGGTGGAGTTCGTCACCGACGAGCAGCGCATCCAGCAGGTGCTGCGCAACCTGCTGTCCAACGCGGTGAAGTTCACCGACGGTGGCACCGTCCGCCTCGACGTGACGGTCGCCTCGTCGGACGGGCCGTTCATCGTGCCGAGCCTGCGCTCGGCGCCGACCGTGCTCGCGTTCGCCGTCTCCGACACCGGCATCGGCATCGCCGCCGACAAGCTCCGCATGATCTTCGAGGCGTTCCAGCAGGCGGACGGCACGACGTCGCGCCGGTACGGCGGCACGGGCCTCGGCCTGTCGATCAGCAAGGAGATCGCCCGGCTGCTCGGTGGCTCGATCGCGGTGTCCAGCGCCCCCGGACAGGGCAGCACCTTCACGCTCTACGTCCCGTCGGTGATGCCCACCGACCACGTGCCCTACGGGCTCACCCCCGGCGAGTCGGACGACGTCCTGATCATCATCGGGGACGAGGGTGTGCCCGTCGACCGGCAGCCCGGACTCGACGGCCGCGCCCCGTTCATCCCGTCCGGCCAGCCGGGAACGGGCCTGGTGGGTGGCGGCTCCAGCCGCGGCGGCGCGTGGACCACCGACGGGCCGGCGCCGCGCCTCGCGCCGCCCCCGCCCCAGCCCGCGCTGCCCCCGCCCGCGCTGCCCGCGTCGGAGCCGGCGGTGGCGGACGCCCCGGCCGCGCGGACGCTCGCCGGTGGCGAGTCGGTGGCCGGCGCGGCCGGCGAGGGCGGTGTCGCCCGCCGCCCGCAGAGCGTCTCGGCCGAGCCGGTCGGGACGCCGTTCCTCACCGAGACGTCACGGCCGCGGCGCGAGCTCGACCCGGACGAGACCGACCCGCTGCAGGGCACGACGGTGCTGGTCGTCGACGACGACGTGCGCAACGTGTTCGCGTTGACGAGCGCGCTGGAGATGTTAGGCATGCGGGTGCGGTACGCGGACAACGGGCGCGACGCCATCAAGCTGTTGCAGCAGGAGAACAACGACGCCGTCCGGCTCGTGCTGATGGACGTGATGCTGCCCGGCATGGACGGCAACGAGGCGACCGCGGTGATCCGCGCGATGCCCGCGTTCGCCGATCTGCCTATCCTGGTGCTCACCGCGAAGGCGATGCCGGGGGACCGGGAGAAGAGCATCTCGGCCGGTGCGAGCGACTACATCACCAAGCCGGTGGACCTGGATCATCTCCTCTCCGTCATGAGGTCGCATTTGTAGGACTGCCGACCGTCCGCCGGCCTGGTTCCGCGCCGGCCGGGCGGCCGGGCGGCACCCCCACGGGTACGCACCGGAAGCAGGTCGGGGGGATTGTTTCGGGGGGCGGTGGTGACCGCTTGGCGGCGATCGGCGATGGTTGGTATGTCGGCGCGCGTGTGGTGGACGATCCTGGTGCCCCGTGACCCGCGGAACCGGCGATGCTACCGAGGCGTATCACGACAGGAGGAGGAAGGCGGGTGACCGAGCGGACCGGCGGTCCTGTCGACACAGGAGACGGGCCGAGCACGGAACGGCCACGGAGCAAGATCCTGTTGGTCGACGACCGGCCCGACAACCTCATGGCGCTGGAGGCGATCCTCGCTTCTCTCGACCAGGAGCTCGTCACCGCCTCATCCGGCGAGGAAGCGCTCAAGCGACTGCTCGTGGATGACTTCGCGGTGATCCTTCTGGACGTTCAGATGCCGGGCATGGACGGTTTCGAGACCGCCCACCGGATCAAGCAGCGCGGGCGTACCAGGGACACGCCGATCATTTTCCTGACCGCGATCGACCGTGAACCGCATCACGCGTTCCGCGGATACGCCGTCGGCGCCGTCGACTACATCGCCAAGCCGTTCGATCCCTGGCTGCTGCGGGCCAAGGTGAGCGTCTTCGTCGAGCTGTTCGAGAAGAACGAGCGGCTCGGCGAGCTGGCTCATCAGCGGGTCCGCGACTTCGACCTGATGACCGAGGTCGCGGAGCGCCTGATCGCGCTGGACGTGCTGCTGGAAGGCGCCCGCGACGCGTCCGCCGAGGAGATCATCGCGGCGGCCGGCGCGGAGGTGCGCGGACTGGTCGCGCGCCTTCAGCCGTTCGCCCGGTCAACGCCCGCCGGCTGATGGGTACACGGTGGCCGACACTCGTCAGTGGGCGGGCCGTCGTTGCTGATGGGCGATCCGGCGGTGTGCCGCGCCCGGGGCACGTCGACGAAATCCGCCCCGGCCCACCTTCCGGACGTCGCGGCCTTCCGGCTCGTCTTCGGGCTGTCCGGGCGCGCGGCTAGCATCCGACCTGGACAGACGCACCGAATGACGGACTCGACGACAGCCTTCGCCCCCGGACCGGGACAGCGGCGCGGCCGTCGTGGGGGCCGGCGTCGGCCCGGCGGGAGCCGCCGGGGTGGCCGGATGGTTGGATGCTGTCGGCGAGAGCACGTCGTCTACTGGCCGGGGGGCGTTTCCTGGAGGTCGATGCGTGGCCGCAGCCGGTGAGCGCCCGACATCCGCGCGTGCAGGCCGTGACGGCCGCGCGGAGCAGCCGACGCGGATCGGGCCGTACAGCGTGCAGCGCCCGCTGGAGACCAGCAGCACCGGCGTGGTGCACCTCTGCCGCGCCGACGACGGGCGGTTGGTAGCCCTCAAGACCGTCGCCGCCGAGTTTGCCCGTGACCGGGCCTTCCTCGCGCAGCTGCGGGCCGAGGTGCTGCGCGCGCGCGACGCGGCGCCCGGCTGCCTGGCCGAGATCCTGGACGTGGACGTCGACGGGCCGACGCCGTACGTCGTCGCGGAGTATCTCGACGCCCCGTCGCTCGGCGCGATGGTCGACGCCGGCGGGCCACTGTCCGCCGCGGGCGTCGGCCGGCTCGGCGCGGCGTTGGCCACCGGGCTCGCCGAGCTGCACCACGCCGACCTGATCCTCGGTGACCTCAAGCCGGGGCGGGTCGTGCTCGCCGCGGGCGGCCCCCGGTTCGTCGACTTCGGTCTCGCCAGGGCCAGGGGCCGGCTCGGCGCGGGAGCCCGCCGCGGCCAGGCGGTCGCGACCTTTGGCGCCCCCGCCTTCATGGCGCCGGAACTGGCCCTGGGTAACCCGCTGACAGCCGCCGCCGACGTGTTCGCCTGCGCCTCTCTGATCGTCTACGCGGCCGTCGGCCGACCGCCGTTCGGCGCCGGGTCACCCCGTGCCCTGCTCCAGCGGGTCGTCTACACCGAGCCGAACCTGACGGGCGTGCCGGCCCCGCTGGTCGCCGTGATCGCCGACGCGATGCGCAAGGACCCGGCCCGCCGGATCCGCTCCCGCGACCTCGCCGACCGGTTGCTGGAGATCGCGCACCTGCCGTCGCCGGCGACGGCGTCCACGACGTGGGCCGGCGCCGCGGACCCGCGTCGCCCGGCATCGGCCGGACTGGAGGACCTGTACGGCGAGGTCGCGCAGGCGCCCTACGCGCGGCCCGAGATCATCCTGGCGCCGCCCCCGGGCACCACGGCGCGCAACGCGGCCGCGCCCGAGGCGCCGGCCGCGGCAGCGGTCGCCTCGGCGAACGGGACTTCGCCGGCCGTCGCCGCGGCGACGGCCGAGCCGGGTGTCGCGGCTACCGCCGAGCCGGGTGTCGCCGCTACCGCCGAGCCGGGGGTTGCGGCGGCCGGCGGGGCGGGTGTCGCGGCTACCGCCGAGCCGGATGTCGCGGCTACCGCCGAGCCGGGGGTCGCGGCGGCCGGCGGGGCGAGCGCCGCGAACGACGCCACGATGTTCATCGCCGTCCCGGGCGTCGAGGTGGCGGACAATCTGCCCGCGTTCGTTCCGGAGCTCGTCCCGCCGCACGGCGTCGAGCCGGCGGCCGAGTCCCGGCCTCAGCCAGCGACCGAGGCCGGGGACGCATCCGCCGGGGACGCACCTGTCGGCGACTCGGAGGCCGGGGTCAGGGAGGCCGGGGCGGTTGCCACGCCCGAGCCGGAGCCCACGTCCGACCTCGCGCCGGAGCCGGAGTCTGCGCCTGAGCCGACGTCCGCGTCGGAGTTCGTGTCGGAGCCGGAGTCGCAGCCCGAGTCGGCCTCCGCAGCCGCGTCTGCGCCGGAGTCGGACTCCGCGTCTGTTCCGGTGTCCGCGTCTGTTCTGGTGTCGGAGTCGGATTCCGGGTCGAAGTCGGATTCCGACTGGGAACCACCGGACGGTCCGCCCGCCGGCGGTGGGGGCGCAGCCGGCGGCGGTGACGGCGGCCAGGGCGGTGGGGATGGCGCCGGGCCCGGGCCCGGCGCGGGCCGCAAGCCCGCCGACGAGCGCGCGTCGCCACCGGCGCCGCCGACCTGGGGTGGCCTGCGCCGCCGCTGGCGCTCGGTGGTCACCCGCCGGCTGCTCTCGTTCGCGACGCCGGTCAGCGTGCTCGGCGGCGTCGTCCTCGTCGCGGCCCTGGGCGTCAGCGGGGTCGTCACGCTGGACCGGGAGCACGCATCCCGGGGCGCGGCGACGTCCCGGCGGCTGGCCGCGCAGGCCGGCGGCGTCCAGGCAGGTTATGGCGGGGTGGGGCAGGCCGCTCGCCCCCCGAGATGACCTGCCGGGATGAATCATCTTCCCGGTCCAGCGGTCTGCTGCCGGTGGCCTGCATACCGGGCCGAGGTGGGCGTCGAGTCGTCGTTTGTGGCGGCGTGCAGGGCCGGACTGGCCCCACAGGTGATGCCCAGATCCGCTGATACCCGCCGAGCCACGAGGCCGGCGCCGCCGCGTGGTGGGCACAGCTCCCCGCCAGCGGCTGGCGCTACTCGGCAGGCATGCCGAGGCGCAGTCTTCGGCCGCGCTGGCAGCAACCAGGATCTACGGTCCGCGCTAGGAGCGCACGAGGCGGGCGATGGCCGCACTGGCCTCCCGCAGCCGCTCCTGCGCGACCGGGCCGCCGGCGGCAGCCGCGTCGGCGACGCAGTGACCGAGATGGTCCTCCAGCAACCCGAGCGCGACCGACTGCAGGGCGCGGGTGGCGGCCGAGACCTGGGTCAGGATGTCGATGCAGTACTGGTCCTCGGCGACCATCCGCTGCAGCCCGCGGATCTGGCCCTCGATCCGGCGCAGCCGGGCGAGGTACTGCTCGCGCTGCCCGCTGTACCCGTGCGGGCCGTGCGGCGCCGTCGTGGCGGCGCCGTAGACCGCCCCGGCACCGTCGACGTGCGGTTCGCCGGCACCATCGGGCGGGTGCGTGTCAGGGCCGTCGGTCAGGTGCGGGCCCGGGCCGCCGGGCACGTGCGCGGCAGGGGCGCCGGCCGCGTCGTCGCCGGGGCCGCCGGGTGTGTCGGCGCCGTCGTTCGCTCGCGGCTTCGTCGCCATGGTTGCCCACCCCGCTCCCGAGCCGGGGCGCGTGATCACGAGGTCGCCGCGCCCGGAGGCTCGCCCGTCGGCCCGCCGCCTGGTACTCCCCCAGGGTACGCAGTGCCCGCGCCGCCGCCCGCGCCGCCGCCGGCCGCCGGCCGCCGGGGGAGCCTGCGCGGCCGTGATCAGGCCGGCGCGTCGGCGCGCGCCACCCCCGGCGGCGCGGCCAGCGGGAAGGCGCCGAGACCCGGAGCGACGCCGCAGCTCGCGTGCAGCGCGGCGCCCAGGGCGGCGAGCCGGGCGTCAGACCCGGCCGGCCCGAGGACGGTGACGCCGTAGGGTAGGCCGCCCGCGAAGCCGACCGGGACGGCGACCGCGGCGAGGTCCAGCAGGTTGCCGAACGTCGTGTACCGGCCGAGGCGCGCGTTGCGCCGGATCGGGTCGGCGAGCATGTCCGCGACGGAGTAGGTCCGCGGCACCGTCGGCACGACCAGCGCGTCGACGGACCGCCAGGTCCCCTCGGTCTGGCGGCGCAAGGCCTGGAGCCGGTCGATGCCGGTGAAGACCTCCGCGCCGCTGACCCGCGCGCCGGGGGCGAGCAGCTCGGCGACGACGGGGTGCACCTCCTGCGGGTGCTCCTCGAGGAAGTCGCCGATCGCGGCGTACCGCTCGGCCAGCCATGGGCCCTCGTAGAGCATCGTCCCGGCCGCGAGGAAGGGCGCGAGGTCGACCTCGACGACCTGGGCGCCGAGGCCGCCGAGCAGGTCGAGCGCCCGCGTGAACACGGAGCGGACGGCCTCGTCGCAGTCGGCGGCGACGAGGGCCGCGGCGGGGACGCCCAGCCGGGCGGCGGGGACGCCCGGCCGGGTGGCGGGGACGCCCGGCCGGGTGGCGGCCCTGCTCGGTCGGACGGGCGGCGCGCCCAGCCCCCTGTTCCCGGGCGCGCCGCCGGCCGAGAGTGCCGCGGCCGCGTCCCCGCCGGCGGCGTCCCCGCCGGCGGCGTCCCCGCCGGTGACGCCCTGGCCGGTGACGCCCTGCCTGGCGTCGTCCTGGCCGGCGGCGACGGCCGGCGGGGGGAATCGGCGCGACCACGGGTCGAGCTCGTCGAAGCCGCTGATGACGTCCAGCACGAGCCTGCCGTCGGGGACCGACAGCGCCGCGACCGACGCGCAGTCCAGCGATCGGCAGGCCGGCACGACGCCGCGGGAGCTGACCAGCCCGCGGGACGGTTTGATGCCGACGGTGTTGGTCAGCGCGGCCGGCACCCGGCCGGAGCCGGCGGTGTCGGTGCCGATCGCGAACGTGACGAGCCCGGCCGCGACGGCGACCGCGGAGCCGGAGCTGGACCCGCCGGAGATCATGGCCGGGTCGAACGGCGAGGTGGGAATGCCGTAGGGACTGCGTACGCCGGACAGGCCGGTGGCGAACTGGTCGAGGTTCGTCTTGCCGACGCAGACGGCGCCGGCGGCGAGCAGCGCGTCGACGATCGGGGCGCCGGCCGTCGCCGGGTAGCCGAAGCCGGGGCAGGCGGCCGTCGTCGGCATCCCGGCGACGTCGATGTTGTCCTTCACGGCGAACGGCAGGCCGAACAGCGCCGGCAGCTCGTCGCCGGGAGCGGTCGCCGCGGCGAGCGCGTCGAGCTCGGCCGCTCGGGCGAGCAGCTTCCCGCGGTCGGCGACATGGATCCAGACGCCGTCGTTCCCACGGTCGGCGATCGCCGCGAGCACCGCCTCGACGACGTCGACGACCAGCAGCCGCCGGGCGCGGTAGCCGGCGCGCAGGACGGCGGCCTGCAGGTCCAGCGCCCGTGCCGTTCCCGCCGGCGGCTGCTGCGGCGAGAGTGGCTGCTGCGGCGGGATAGGCTGCTGGCCGGCGGTCGCGGGCGGCGTGCCGGGCCTGGGCAGGGCCTCGGGCTCGGGGAGGGTGCTGACCATCGCCGGTCAGCCGGCGACGGGGGTGGCCACGGTGGCCAGCAGTGCCTCCGACGTGGCGACCGCGCCGAAGACGCCGCCCTGCATCGTGACCATCTTGAGGGCGGCCTCGTAGTTGCCGTAGTCGGTGGCGCCCGTGCAGTCGGACAGCAGCAGGCACTCGTAGCCGCGGTCGTTGGCGTCCCGCATCGTCGTGTGCACGCACACGTCGGTGGTGATACCGGTCAGGATGATGTGCGTGATGCCGGCTCGGTTGAGCACGAGGTTCAGGTCGGTGGCGTAGAACGAGCCCTTGCCCGGCTTGTCGATGACGACCTCGCCGGGCAGCGGGGCGACCTCGGGCACGATCTCCCAGCCGGGCTCGCCGCGGGTGAGGATGCGGCCCTGCGGACCTTCGTCGCCGATGCCCGCGCCAATTCGCTTCGAGCGCCACAGCTTGTTCGGCGGGCAGTCGGACAGGTCCGGACGGTGGCCCTCGCGGGTGTGCACGATGAGGAACCCGAGGGGGCGCAGGGCATCCAGCAGGCGCACGGTCGGGGCGAGGCCGGCCCGGGTGAGCTCCAGGTCGTAGCCCATCGTGTCGACGTAGCCGCCCTTGCCGCAGAAGTCGACCTGCCAGTCGATGTTGATCACGGCGGTCGTCGCCGGGGAGAACGACCCGTTGTACGGCCAGGGGTAGGGCTCCGCCGCCACGGTGGCGAAGGTGACGTCGTTGGCGGTCATCGTGATCCTGCCTTCCGTTGTCCCCGAACTGCTGGTGTCGCCGAACTGCTGGTGTCGCCGTGCTGCTGGCCGCGCGGAGCGGCCCCATCGCGTCGCAGGATCGCCGTTCGTGCCCCGCGGTGCTCGTGAAAGGTGATCATCTACGACCACCGTGGGGCACAAGTAGCGATCAAGCGTGGAGGCCGGGACCGCCGGGCCGAGACGGGCCCGGCGGTCCCCATCGGGTCAGGACTTGGGCAGCTCTCCGACGACACCGTCGACGAAGTAGTCGATGCCGTCGAGGGTGGCGTAGTCCGGGACCGTGCCGGCCGGAATGCGCACCTTGCCCTCCTGGTCGGTGATCGGACCCTTGAACGGCGATCCGTCCTGCGCCGAGATGACGCCCTTCGCCTTCGTGATGTCGTCCTTGGTCTCCTGGGTCACGGCCGGCCCGAACTTCGACTGGACGAACGGGTTCTCGCCGTTCTTGTAGCCGACCCGGTAGTTCGCGTTGTACTTGCTGCCGGTGAAGGTTCCGGCCAGCGACGTCTTCACGATGTCGGTGTAGAGCGGGCCCCAGGCCCATTCGGAGCCGGTGAGCCAGCCCTTTGGCGCGAGCGCCGAGGCGTCCGCGTGGTATCCCACGGTGAATGCTCCGCCGGCCTCGGTCGCCTTGATGACGGTGCCGGTGCAGTCCTGGTGCTGGGTGATGACGTCGACGCCCTGGGAGAGCAGGCTCTGCGTCGCCTGCGCCTGCTTCGCCGGGTCACACCAGTTCGACGTGTTGACGGTGTAGGTCTTCGCGTCCGGGTTGACCGACTTCGCGCCGAGCTCGAACGCGTCGATGTTCGCGATCGTCTGCGGGATGGGGAACGCGTAGACGTAGCCGAGCTTGTTGGACTTCGTCGCCTTCCCGGCCGCGATGCCGGCCAGGTAGACGGGCTCGTAGACCGTGCCGAAGTAGGTACCGGTGTTCGGCGTGATCTTGCCGTTGGGGATGACGTTGCCCTGCTGGACGACGACGACGTCGGGGTGCGCCGCGGCGACCTTCAGCGCGGCGTCCAGGTGGCCATAGCTGGTCGCGAAGATGATTTTCGCGCCCTTCTGGATCATGCTTTCCATGACCCGGGCCGCGTTGTCGTCCTCGGGGACGTTCTCGGCGGTGATGACGTTCAGGTCCGGGAACGCCTTCTTGACGTCCTGGCTACCCTGATACGCCGCCTGGTTGTAGCCGTAGTCGTCCTTCGGGCCGACGAAGATGAAGCCGACGGCCTTGCTGTCCTTGCCCGGAGCCGACGAGCCGGAACCGCTGCTGGCGGAGTCGTGGGACGCCGCGCTGCTGCAGCCGGCGGCCGCGATCGCGAGCGCGGAGGCGACGGCGGTGAACGCCACCGCGACGCGCCGTGAACGGAAGTGCATTGGAAGAGGTCCTTCCCCGTGGAGGTATGCCTGAGAACCGGCGGATCGAGTCGTTTCGGGCAGGGAGAACGGGCGCCGTGGGTCAGCGCGGCGCGCGGGCGGGAGACGGGACCGGACGGCCAGAGGGGGCAGGGGAGGATCCCGGCCGTCCGGTCGGTCCGTCAGGAACCGAGACGGGGCTTTGTCCGCAGGGCCCGCGCGCCGGGTGGTGCCGCGCGGGCCGCGCGGAGGGTCATGCCGCGCGGGCCGCGGTAGAGGCCTCTAGGCGGCTCGGGTCTCGAAGACGCGGCGCAGCTCGTCCGGCGCGGCGAGCAGGGTGCGCCTGCCCAGCACGGCGAGCACCAGGATCGTCACGACGAACGGGATCGCGTCCAGGGCGAACTGGTTGATCCCGTAGCCGCGGGCCTGCAGCGCGGGGGACAGTGCCAGCGCCGCGCCGAACAGGTACGAGCCGGCCATGACCCGCAGCGGATTCCACGTCGCGAAGATCACCAGCGCCACCGCGATGAAGCCGCGGCCGACGGTCATGTTCTCGAACCAGGCGTTCGAGTAGGCGATCGACAGCTGGGCCCCGCCGAGCCCGCACAGCCCGCCGCCGGCGATGACGGAGACGTAGCGCACCAGGTTCGTGGAGTAGCCGTGGACCAGCAGCACCTCGGAGTGCTCGCCGGCGGTGCGGATCAGCAGCCCGACCCGGCTCTTGTAGAGCAGCCACCACACCAGCGGGCCGACCGCGAACGAGAGGTAGGTCAGCGGGTCGTGGTCGAACAGGATCGGGCCGACCCACGGGATCGAGCCCAGGCCGGGCACCTTCCACGGGTCGAGCGCGTGGATCTGCCGCCCGACGTAGGCCGCCCCGAACAGCGACGTGAGGCCGAGCGCGAAGAACATCACCGTCAGGCCCGACGCGAACTGGTTGGCCTTGCGGGCCACCACGAGCACCGCGTGCACGGCGGCCAGCGCCGCGCCGGCGCCCATCCCCGCCAGCACCCCGACCCAGGGGCTGCCCGACGTCGCGGTCGCGGCATAGGCCGCGAGCGCGCCGCCCAGCATGCTCCCCTCGGTGCCCAGGTTGATCACTCCCGCCCGCTCGGAGATCGTCTCGCCGAGCCCGGCGTACATGATCGCCGTGCCGCCGCCGACCGCGCCGGCCAGGACGTCGACCGCGAGGCTGCTCATCGCGCCTTCCCCTCACTCTTCCTGCGGGTCGTCCAGCCAAGGACGGCGATGAGCACCAGGCCCATCAGGATGTTGACCGAGGCCGCCGGCAGGCCCGAGTCGATCTGCAGGCTGTCGCCGGCGACCGTGATGGCCGCGAGGGCCAGCGCCGCGACGACGACGCTCACCGGGTTGTGCCGGGCCAGCCAGCTCGCCAGGAAGGCGATGTAGCCGAAGTTCGTGGTGATCCCGGTCCGCAGCTTGTACTCGACGCCGGCGTAGTGGACCATGCCGCCGAGCCCGGCGAGCGCGCCGCCGACGGCCATCGCCGACAGCAGCAGCAGCGCGACGGGAAGCCCGGCCCGGCGGGCCGCCTCCGGGTTCCCGCCGATCACCCGCAGCCGGAAGCCCCAGGTCGTGTAGCGCAGCAGGACCCAGACGACCGCCGTCGCGATCAGCGCGAAGACGAACCCGACGTGCACCGCCGTCGTGCCGAGGTACGGCAGCTTCGCCGTGTCCGCGAGCTCGGCGGTGGTCGGCTGGCCGGTGCCGTGCGGGTCCTTCCACGGCGAGTAGATCAGGTAGAGCAGCAGGTCGAGGGCGATGTAGTTCATCAGCAGGGTGCTGACCGCCTCGTTGATGCCGACCGTGAGGCGCAGCACGGCCGCGAGGCCCGCCCACGCCGCCCCGGCCGCCATCGAGGCGACGATCATGAGGATCATCACCAGGCCGCCGCCGAGCCGATCGCCCAGCGAGATCCCGATGCCGCCGGCCGCGACCGCGCCCATCACGATCTGGCCCTCGCCGCCGACGTTGACGAGCCCGGCCCTGGCGGGCACCACGACGGCGAGCGCGCCGAGCAGCAGCGGCGCCGCCTTGACGAAGATCTGCTCGATCGACGGCTGGTTGGTGAACGTCGACGTCCACACGTCGGCGTAGACGCTGGCCGGGTTCGCGCCCTTGACGAGCAGGAGCACGGTGAAGATCGCGATGGCGCCGGCAAGCGCGGCGACCCAGCGGGCGAGCCCGCGGCCGAAGCCGGTCAGCCTGCTCTCGGTCGGCGGCACGCCCGGGTCGACGGAGGCGCCGGGAGTGCCGGCGGCGACGGGCACCTCGGGAACGAGCGTCGCCGTGGCGACCGTCCCGCCGCCGGCCGCGTCCGCCGCGTCCTGCGTCCCGTGCGCGGCGCGGGGCTTCGGTATCACGGCGCCGCCTTCGGCCTGCGCGGGAATGGTGGCGTCGCTCATGCGCCGTCGCTCCTGTCTGGCGTCGGGCCGGCCGCCGGCGCCACGGCCGGGGTCGCGGGGTCGGCCGAGGGGGCGCCGGCCGGGGACGGCGCGCCGGTCATCAGCGCGCCGAGCTCCTGGCGGTTCGTCGTCGCCGCGGGGACGACGCCGGTCAGCCGGCCCGCGCAGAACACCGCGATCCGGTCTGCGACCGCCATCAGCTCGTCGAGGTCCTCGGAGACCACCAGCAGCCCGGCGCCCTCGGCGCGGCGGGCGAGCAGCAGCTCCTGGGTGCGCCGGGTGGTCGCGATGTCCAGGCCCCTGCTCGGGTAGGCGGCGACGACGAGGTTCGCCTCCCGGCCGAGCGCCCGGGAGAGCATCACCCGCTGGATGTTGCCGCCGGACAGGTCCGCGACCTTGCGGTGTGCCGGCGCCATCCGCAGCCGGACCCGGTCGTTGATCTCCGCCGTGTGGCTGCCGGCCCGGCGCCAGTCCAGGCCGATCCGGCGCAGGAACGCCCGCAGGTTGGCCAGCGCCATGTGCTCCAGCACGGTCAGCGCCGGGACGACGGCGTCGTTCACCGGGTCCTCGGGCACGTCGACGGCACCGGCTGCGATCCCCGCGGTCGGACCCCCGCGGCCGAGATCCCGACCGCTCACCCGGACCGTTCCGGCGGACGGCGGCCGAGCGCCGACGGCCACCTCGCACAGCTCCCGCTGCCCGCTGCCGGCGACTCCGGCCACGCCGACGATCTCGCCGGGCGCCACCGCGAACGTGACGTCGTGCAGGGCCGTGACGCCCCGGTCGCCCAGCGCGCTCACGCCGACCAGCTCCAGCGCCGGTGGCGCCTCGGAGGTCACGGTCGGCCGCTGCGCTGGCAGGGGCGCCACCGTCTGCCCGACCATCGCCTCGACCAGCTCGGCGTCGGTCATCGGCTTCGGGTCGACGCCGCCCAGCACGACCCGGCCGCCGCGCAACACGGTCACCCGGTCGGCGATGGCGCGCACCTCGGCCAGCTTGTGCGTGACGATCACGACGCCGAAGCCCTGCGCCCGCAGTCCGGTCACCATCGCGAACAGCGCGTCGACCTCGGACGGCGCGAGCACGCTCGTCGGCTCGTCGAGGATGACGATCCGGGCACCCGTCATCAGCACCTTGAGGATCTCGGTGCGCTGCCGCTCGCCGATCGACAGGTGGCGCACCAGCGCCGTCGGGTCGACGGCGAGGCCGTAGGACGCGCTGGCCTCGGCGATCCGCCGGCGCAGCTCGCCGTGCCGCAGCGTGATCCCGTTGCGGGCCAGCGCCAGGGCGTAGTTCTCGGTGACGGTGAACGCCGGCACCAGCCGCAGGTCCTGGAAGACCATGCCGATGCCCAGGGCGCGGGCCTGCATCGGCGAGCCCACGGCGACCTTCTCCCCGGCCACCCGCATCTCGCCCGAGTCCGGCCGGTAGATGCCGTAGACCAGCTTGAGCAGGGTGGACTTGCCGGCACCGTTCTTACCGATGAGGGCGTGCACCTCGCCGGGACGGACGTCGAAGCTGACGTCCGCGTTGGCGAGCACCTCGCCAAACCGCTTGGTGAACCCGGTGACGGCGAGCAGTGGCTCGGCGGTAGTGGTGGCGCCAGGCGCCTCGACCGTCACCGCGGACATGGCGCACCCGCCGACGGTCCCGACGTCGGTGGCCGGCGGCCGGTCGAGGAAGGATTGGTCACCCGCGTTCGCGGGCGAGTGGAAGCTCCGGGCCTGCGCCCGGACAGTACTGACATCGCGGCCTTCCGGTTCCTCGGCCCAGGACGAGATGTCCTCGTCGGGCCGTCGGCGGTGCGGGGCGCGCCCGACCGTCCGGAGGCGTGGCGCCACCACGCGAGGCGCCGGCGGACGTGGTCGGCGGGGGAGAGCTCCCCCGGGGACTACGTCGGCGGCGAGTGGCGCGGCGGTGTCACAGGCCCGGGCGCGGTGAGCGGCCTCGGCGGAGCACCATCTGCGTGATGGCGCGGGCGGCCCGCTTCTCGACGACCTCCATCGACTCGCCGACATGGCTGCGCAGCTTGCGCACCGCGTCGGCCATGTCGCCGGCGAGCACCGTCTCGACGATGCCGAGATGCTGCTCGATGGTCAGGTGGATGCGGTCCGCGGTGAGGAAGTCGTGCATGCGGACGGGGCGGATCCTGGCGTTGATGGCGTCGAGCATGTTGGCCAGCTCGACGTTGCCGGACGCTCGGGACAGCGTGAGGTGGAAGTCCTCGTCGAGGGCGACGAAGGAGGGGTCGGGCTCGGGAGGCGCCGCGCGCAGCGCCCGCCAGTAGTCCCGCAACGGCTCCAGCAGCGCGGCCTCATGGGAGACGCCGGACTCCAGGGCCCGCTCCATGCCGCGCAGCTCCAGCACGACCCGGATCTCGTAGAGGTCGCGCAGGCCGGCGAGATCGGGCTCGGCCGGGTAGTAGCCCCCGTCGGGCCGTTTCTCGACCAGGCCGTCCCCGGCCAGTCGGGTGAGCGCCTCGCGCACCGGTGTTCGCGAGACACCGAGCAGCGCGGCGAGCCGTTCTTCCGTCAGCCGGTCGCGGAAGGAGAACTCGCCTTCCATGAGCCGCTGGCGCAGGGCGACGTAGGCGTGCTCCCGCAGGTTCCCCCCCGCCGCGGGCTTCGCCGCCGACCGCCGCTGCACGGTGCGCGACTGCGGGCCCGGTAGCTGCGCGCTCGGCGGCCTTGCTGCTGGCGGCTGGGCCGTCGGCGGCTGCGTCGGTGTCATACAGCCGAGCATCCGCTATCGGCCGTCGCCGCGTCCTGGGCCCCCACCCGATCCCGGCCGTCCGCCCCCTGACCGCCGGGCAGGCGGGACCTTGGGTTCGGTAGGCCGTCGGGGCTACGCGACGGCGGTGGCCGGGCGGTACCGGGCACCTCGCGAACCCCCTTCCGTCGTTGAATACGAGCCTGTATACAAGCTCGTGTACATGCAGGTGAGATTAGAGATCCGCGTGTTTCGGGTCAACGCGCTGCTTGTTACGTTCCCGCGTCAGGGGCGCCGCCCCGAGCGGACTCCCGGGGCGGCGGCCCGATGATGGCGACCGGGGCGGGTCGTCGGGCAGCGGCGACGACCGTCCGCGGGACGAAGGAGTGACCCGAGGATGAGGACGGCGAAGCCGGCGCTCGCGCCGTCGTTCCTGCTGCTGCACGGCGCGGCCACGACCGGCGCCATCTGGGCCGGGGTACGCCGCGAGCTGGGCGCCCGCCCGGTGATCGCGCCCGACCGGCCGTCCACCGGCGATCTCGACCTGGAGCTGGCCGCGGTGCGCGCCGCGGCGGCGGACGCCCGCCGCCTGGGCGTCGGGTCGGAACCGGGCATGGCGCGGACGGTCGTGTTCGGTGGGGTGAGCGGCGGCGCCACCCTCGGCCTGGCGGCGCTGGCCGCCGGGGTTCCGCTCGCCGGCGCCGTGCTGCACGAGCCGGCCGTCGGATCCCTGCTGCCGGGGCTGCTCGCCCCGATGGCGGCCGCCTTCGCGAGCGGCGGGGTCGCGGCGTTCGGCCGGACGCTCTACGGCGATCGCTGGCGGCCGGCGGACGCGCCGGCCGACCCGGCGGCCGTCGCGCGCGACCTCTCGATGTTCCTGGGCTTCGAGCCGGCCGCCCCGCGACCGACGCCCGGCCCGGTCATCGTGACGGTCGGCGAGCGGTCCGCCGACATCCGCCACCGGGCCGCCGAGCTGCTGCGTCGCGAGCTGGGGGTGACCGTACGGGTGCTGGCCGGCTGCGGCCACGCGGCTCATCTGGAGGCGCCGGCCGCCTTCGCGGCGCTGCTGCTGGAGGTCGCCGACGGCTAGGGAAGCGCCTCGCGATCGTTGCGGGTGCCTCCCGCGGCGGCCTCCGCGCCCATCAGTGGGGGGCGTCCCGGTCGACGTGGTGCGGGGGGATGTCGGCCAGCAGGCGGTCGAGGTCGTCGCCGCCGCCGCGAAGCGAGTCCTCGGGATCGACGCCGGCCGCGGGCTGGCGGTCCCAGTCGAGATCGCGGCGGCGGCGCGGCGCCCGCTGCGGCGTCGCTTCGGGAGCTGCCGCGGGAGCCTCCGGGGGAATCCCGTCCGCTGTTCGGCGGTCCTCGGGGCGGCTTTCGCTTGTCATGCTTCGATCTGCTCCCTACTGGTGTGCTCAAGCTCGATGCTTCGTGCCACCGGCGTCCGGTTCCCCTCCGGATGAGTGTGGGGATTCATCCCGAACTTATCGCTGTAAAGCAAAACCGGCGTAGTGTCTATCTTGCAGCAGAGCAAGGTGGCTACGATGTCCGCCGTGGACGACGGTGAGCAGTTGGTCGGCATCGGGGACATCGCGTTCCAGCTCAAGATCACGCGCCAGGCGGTGGACTACTGGACTCGTAAGGACCCCCGGTTCCCGGAGCCCTTGCAGGTCATCAACGCGCCGGTGGGGAGTGGTGCCAAAGGAACCAGGGTCTGGCGCAAGCGCGAGGTCGATGCCTGGATCATCGATCACTACCGTAGGCGCAGGGCGTAGCGACCGTGGACGGTCAAAGGCGGGGCGCCTTCACTCGGCAGCGACCTCTAGGTTGACTTCCCTCGACTCTTTGATGGCACTCGGTGCCTCATTGCTGTCGGTTAAAGGGAACGTCTGCGGCCAAACTGCCTACTTCGGTCACTTCGCGCTTCGCTCTGCATAGGCCGGCCGCGCGCTGTGCCTTCCCGGGTGGACGGGCGGATCGCGTTCCGGCGTCAATCGCGGTCTCGACAGCGGCTATCGACGGATTGCGGTTGCATGTTGCATCCGTATCCTGCCCGTCGGCCGCGGCCGGCCGCGGCCGGCTTTCCACCCCGCGCGTCCCAGTGAACCGAGGCCGGTGGTCCGAGGCGGGCGTCGGCCGGCCCGGCACGGCGAGGCCGGCCCGGCACGGCGAGGCCGGCCCGGCACGGGCGGCCGGCCTGCGGCGATCCGCGGGCGCATTCGGGCGACGGCGGCCCAAGCGCCGTCCGCTGCCCAGGCTGTCCGCGTGCGGGAGACGCTCGCGCCGGCTGTCGTCCTGAGGCCGCGCGACGGGCAGCCGGGCTGCCGCGAACCCTGAATGCGCCGAGGCCGTGCGGCCTCGGCGCGGTGCTCAGGCGGCGGCGGTGGCCGCGGCGCCGCCACTGCCGGCGGACGACGAGGACGTGCTGCTCGCCGGTGCCGATGCCGCCGGCGACTTCGCGGTGTCCGCGCCCGTGCTGGAGCCCGCGCCCGCGTCCTTGCTTCCGCCCGCGTCCTTGCTCCCGCCGGCGTCGGCGCCGTCCTTCGTCCGCTGCGCCGGGGCGGTGGCGGACGAGCCGGCGCGGCTGTCGGTCTTGTAGAAGCCGCTGCCCTTGAAAACCACGCCGACCGAACTGAAGACCTTGCGCAGGCGCCCCGCGCAGACCGGGCACTCGGTCAGCGCGGCGTCGCTGAAGCTCTGCACGGCCTCCAGGTCGTTGCCGCAGGCGGTGCAACGGTACTGGTACGTCGGCACGGTCTCCTCCCCAGGAGTTGGCACTCGACAGTAACGACTGCCAACTGTAACCGTTCCGCCGGCCGTACGTTCCCGCCGCTGCCCCGGACCGGGTATCCGGGCCGTCACACGGGCCGGCGCAGGACCCGGGTGGGCGTGACGATGACGGAGACGGACAGGTCGTGCGCGTCGACGGGGACCTCGTCGACGATCGCCAGGTCGTCGACGAGGGCGACGAACGGCGTGCCGGAGCGGGCCCGGCGCAGGGCGCGGTCGTAGGAGCCGCCGCCGCGGCCCAGCCGGCGGCCGTGCGCGTCGACGGCGACCGCCGGCACGAGCACCACGTCCGCGGCCGCGAGCCCGACCGCCGGCGCGGCCGGCGGCGGTTCGCGGGTGCCGAGCGCCCCGGGCACGAGGATGCCGGTGAACGCACGGAAGTCCAGGTCGAGATCCTCCCGGACGGCCGGCAGCAGCACCCGGGTGCCACGGGCGCGCAGCGCGTCCAGCAGCGGCCGGGTGCTCGGCTCGCCGGGCAGGCCGACGAACGCCGCCACGCAGGCCGCGGTGACGAGTTCGGGCAGGGCGAGCACCCGGCGGGTGATCTCGGCGCCGGCGGCTGCCCGCCGCCGGTCCGCCGCTGCCGGGCCGGCGCCGGGGCCGGCCCCCGGCGGCGGACCGGTGCCGCCGCGCCGCGCCGCCACCTGGCGTCGCAGATCCCGCTTCGCGCCGTCCGCCGGGCCGGCCTTCGCCGGCTCGACGGCGGCCGGCCCTTCGGGCGCTGCGCCCGAGCCCGTGTCCTGCACCGTCGCCTCCGCGGCTTCCCGCGTCCTGCCGTCGCGCGCCCTCGCCGGGCGCCGTGCGGCGTGCCGCCGCCCTCACGGTAGATCCGTGCTCGGATCTGGGTTGTGAGGTCGGTCGCGTCGTGGCCGTCGTGCCGTCTGTATCGAAGGACGGCTCGGGCCCGGGCGAAGGTTCCGGGACCGGCCGGCGCGCGCGTCGCCGGTCGGCCGCTCGCGGGTCTGCGGGCGGCCACGTCGCGGACGGTGTGGTGTTTACCGGGCCGTGCGGCTAGGGCTGTGCCTCCGACAGTTGGGGCTACTAAGGTTTCGGCTATGCCAGTGACGAAGGCGGTAATTCCGGCCGCGGGCCTCGGGACCCGGTTCCTTCCGGCGACGAAGGCCGTGCCCAAGGAGATGCTGCCCGTTGTCGACCGGCCGGCCATCGAATACGTGGTCGAGGAGGCGTCTAGGGCTGGACTGCGAGACGTCCTTCTCGTCACCAGCAGGTCGAAGAAGGCGGTCGAGGACCACTTTGACTGCGATGCCGAGCTGGAGCTGGCGCTGGAGCGCAAGGGCGACACCGCCCGGCTCGGCCGAGTCCGCGCGTCGAGCGAGCTGGGCGAGGTGCATTCCGTCCGCCAGGGCGCCCCGCGAGGCCTCGGGCACGCCGTGCTCTGCGGCGCCGCGCACGTCGGCGACGAGCCGTTCGCCGTGCTGCTCGGCGACGACCTGATCGACGAACGTGACCCGCTGTTGCCGGAGATGCTCTCGGTGCGGGACCGGTTCGGCGGCAGCGTGGTCGCGCTGATGGAGGTCCCGGAGGAGATGGTGTCGCTGTACGGAGTCGCCACCGTCGATCCGGAGCCGGTGGCGACCGACGGGCGCTACCCGACGGTCCGGATCCGCGACCTGGTCGAGAAGCCGCCGGTCGCCGAGGCGCCGAGCAATCTGGCGATCATCGGCCGGTACGTCCTGTCGCCGACGGTCTTCGAGGTGCTGCGGCGCACCGGGCCCGGCCGCGGCGGTGAGATCCAGCTGACCGACGCGCTGCGGGAGCTGGCGCTTGCTGCCGACGAGGCCGGCGAGCCCGTGCATGGCGTCGTGTTCACGGGCCGTCGCTACGACACCGGCGACCGGGTCGACTACCTGAAGGCGATCATCCGGCTGGCCTGCGAGCGGCCCGACCTCGGCCCGGAGCTCTACCCCTGGCTGGAGGAGTACGTCGCCGGCGGCGGCCCGAAGGCCGACGTCTGAGCCCGCCGCGCTGACCCGCCGAGCCACGCGGACGACGATCGCGCGGACGACGATCGTGCGGGCGCGCCGGGATCGGTGACACCGTGTAAGCGGCCGGCCGCCAAGGGAACCGGAGCGACCCGGGATCGGCGGCCGAGCGTGCAACGGCCCTGCTTACGCTGCGCGAGCGGCCCGGCGGCGAATGTGGCGGCTCGCCGGCGCGGGTGCCCCCATTCGGCAACGGTAGGCAGACCTGTGCACAAACCGGCGGCGATCGCTTGACGCCGATGGTGTGCCGCCGGAACGCTGCGGGGTCTGGGACGTTTGAATGCCGGGCCGGCCGATCGGCGGCTGGTAGGTCCGCGCGGCTGGACGCCGCCGGCCGAGGTGATCGGGCGTCCGGACGTCGGTCCAGGCTCGTCACGGTTCGCGCCAAGGCCGCGGTCCGATCAGGCCGTCCACGGAACGCGTTCTGTGGGTTATGGAGGGCATGCGCCGGTGAAGACGGTCGATGAGCACATTTCGGACATTCTGAGCGCGGTAGCCGTTCTTCCGGCGAAGCGCATTCCGCTGGCTGACGCGCACGGATGTGTGCTGGGGGCTGACGTACGCGCGACCATCGCGCTTCCCGGTTTCGACAACTCCGCGATGGACGGCTACGCGGTCCGCGCCGCCGACATCGCGACGGCCTCGGAACAGGCTCCCGCCCGGCTGCCGGTCACGGGGGAGATAGCGGCGGGCGCCGCGTCCCCGGCCGAGGTGGCCGTCGGCACCGCGGTGCGCATCATGACCGGCGCGCCGTTCCCCCCCGGCGCCGACACTGTGGTCCAACTCGAGTGGACCGACGGCGGCACCGAGACGGTGTCCGTCTACCAGCCGGCCCGCCGCGGCCTGCACATCCGCCGGGCCGGCGAGGACGTCGCTCCCGGCTCGCTCGTGCTGCGCGCCGGCTCGCCGCTGGGGGCCGTCCAGCTGGGCCTGCTCGCCGCCGTCAACATCGCCCGCCCGCCGGTCCATCCGCGGCCGCGGGTCGCCGTCCTGTCCACCGGCAGCGAGCTCGTGGACGTCGGCGCCCGGGTCGGGCCCGGCCAGATCGTCGACTCCAACAGCCACGCCATCGCCGCGGCCGCCCGCGAGGCGGGGGCCCATGTCCGCCGCCTCACCGGCGTGCCGGACGACCCGGCGCGCTTCGAGGCGGTGCTGCGCGAGGTGCTGCCGACGGTGGACGCCGTCGTCACCACCGGCGGGGTGAGCGTCGGCGCGCACGACGTCGTCAAGGAGGTGCTCGCCGCCACCGGGGAGATCACCTTCGAACGGATCGCGATGCAGCCGGGCAAGCCGCAGGGGTTCGGCGTGATCGGCGGGGTGCCCGTCTTCACGCTGCCGGGAAACCCCGTCAGCGCGCTGGTGTCCTTCGAGCTGTTCGTCCGCCCCGCGCTGCGCCGGATGCAGGGCCTGGTGGGGCCCGGCCGGGCGCGCCTGATCGTGACCGCCGCCGAGGCGCTGACCTCACCGCCGGGAAAGCGGTCCTACCTGCGGGTGCTCGTCGGTCGGGGGGAAGATGGTGGCCTGGTGGCCCGGTCGGCCGGCGGGCAGGGCTCGCACCATCTGTCCGCCGCGGCCGGGGCGAACGCGCTGCTCGTCGTGCCCGAGGACGTGACCGAGGTCGAGCCGGGCAAACCGCTCACCGCCATCCTGCTCGGCCTCGACCCGGCGGACTCCGTGCTCGCCGCGGCGGCCGTCACCGACGCCGTGGAGCCCGACGCCTAGATGGAGACTGACACCTAGATGGCCAGCCCGCCGCCCGCGCCGCGCCTGACCCACGTCGACGAGACCGGCGCCGCCCGGATGGTCGACGTGTCCGCGAAGGACGTCACCGTCCGCACCGCCACCGCCGGGGGCCGCCTCCTGGTCAGCACGGCCGTCGTGGCGCTGCTGCGCGGTGACGGCGTGCCCAAGGGCGACGCGCTGGGCACCGCGCGAATCGCCGGGATCATGGGCGCGAAGCGGACGTCGGAGCTGGTGCCGCTGTGCCATCCGCTCGCACTGTCCGGGGTGACCGTCGACCTCGCGGTGCGCGACGGCGCGGTGGAGATCACCGCGACCGTGCGCACGACGGACCGGACCGGCGTCGAGATGGAGGCGCTGACCGCGGTCGCGGTCGCCGGCCTCACACTGCACGACATGGTCAAGGCGGTGGACCCGGCGGCGGAGCTGACCGGCGTCCGGCTGCTGGCGAAGTCCGGTGGGCGCCACGGCGACTGGCGCCGCCCTGACGAGACCTCCGAGGCCGGCGGGAACGCGCGGCCCGAGGCGACCGGCGGATCGGAGCCGAGCGCCGGACCCGGCGGGACGGCCGATGCCGGCGGCCCGGCCGCGCGGCACGTGACCGGCGGGCCCGAGGTGACGGCCGGCAGCGAGCACGGTCGGCCGTGAGCGGGGCCGCGGGGCTGCCAGTGGGCGCGCGGGCCAGCGTCATCACCGTCTCCGACCGCGCGTTTCGCGGCGCCTACCCGGACCGGTCCGGCCCGCTGCTCGCCGGCGGGCTCGCCGAGCTGGGCTTCGCCGTCGCCGGTCCGACCGTCGTGCCCGACGAGCGTCCGCAGATCGTCGCGGCGCTGCGCGCGGCGATCGCGGCGGGCGCCGACCTGGTCGTCACCACCGGCGGCACCGGGCTCGCTCCCCGGGACGTGACGCCGGAGGCGACGGCCGAGATCATCGAGAAGGCGGTGCCCGGCCTGGCCGAGACGCTGCGCGCAGCGGCCCGGGACAAGGTGCCCACCGCGATCCTCTCGCGCGGCCTGGCCGGCGTGGTGGGTCGCGCGCTCGTGGTGAACCTGCCCGGCTCGACGGGTGGCGTCCGCGACGGCCTCGCCGTGCTGGGGCCGGTAGTCGGGCACGCCCTCCACCAGCTACGCGGGGCCGGCGATCACCAGGCCGGCCGGTGAACGCGCCCGGCTGGCCCGCCCGGCTCGGTGACGGTCCCGTCGAGGTGCGTCCCCTGCGGGTCCGCGACGGGCCCGCCTGGGTGGACGTCCGCCGGCGCAACGGCGAGTGGCTCGTGCCCTGGGAGGCGACGCCGCCGAGCGTGTCGTACATCCGGTTGAGCTGGGCGCAGCGTCAGACGCTCGCCATCTACAGCCAGATGCTGCGCCGGCTGCGCCAGCAGGCCCGGGCGGGCATCGCGCTGCCGTTCGCGACCTTCTACGCCGGCTCGCTCGTCGGCCAGGTGACGGTGTCGACGATCGTGCGTGGCGCGTTCAACAGTGGTCACGTGGGCTATTGGGTGGACCGTGGGCACGCCGGCCGAGGTATCACGCCGACCGCGCTCGCGCTCGTCGTCGATCACTGTTTTGGACCGGTGGGTCTGCACCGGCTGGAAGCGAACGTGCGGCCGGAGAATGTGGCCAGTCGCCGCGTCCTGGAGAAGCTGGGATTCCGCGAAGAAGGTATGCACCAGCGGTACCTGGCCATCGACGGCTTTTACCGTGATCACATCGGCTATGCGCTGACCACCGAGGACGTTCCTGAAGGTTTGCTGAGCCGGTGGCACGCGCTGCGTTCCTCCCGATCGTGACGACGCGCCGGGCCGCCGGGCACTGATCGCGCCCCGGACCCGGCCCGCCCGAGCGTTTCCGGCGTGCGCCGCAAGCAGGCACGGTCGCGCGCCGCTAATCATGGGGGACGCGGCGGCGATGCCGCGCCGAGGTGTCCCGACCGTTCGCATACCAGCGGTCAGCGGCTGGTCGGCGGCGGTTTCGACCGCCTCGCGCATCGTGTCGGGGTCGCCTCCTTGACGGTCCGCCGGCCGTTGCGCGACACGCGGGCTTGTGGTCGGTGACCGGATGGATTTCCCTCACTAGCGTCAAGCAAGAAATCGGAAACCCACCGCAAAAGTCATACCCCGACAAGGAAGGTGCTACATGGCCGGCACTCCCGCGCTCCGCGCGCGCTCGGCGTCGCCAGGGCGCCAGCGCGCCGGCAGCCGGGCGGTACCGGCGCACCGGACCGCCATCGGCCGCCCGAGCGGGACGGTCGTCGCATGAGCGCGTTGATCTGGCTCGCGATCGTCGGTGTCTGGGGCTTCGTCCTCATCCCGATGTGGCTGCGCCATCACGACGGCGCGCTCGAGCAGCGGTCCGCCGACCGGTTCTCGGCCGCCATGCGGGTGCTGTCCCGTCGGGGGACCCGCGCGCAGGCGGCCCGGGCAGCCGCGGCGGCCCGGGCTGACCTCGAGGCCCGGGCTGACGTCGAGGCCCGGGCCGAGGCCGAGGCCGACGGACTGGGCGACGTCGATCACCTCGACCGGCAGCAGGCCGACGACGCGGCCGACGTCGAGCACCTCGACGCGGCGGCCGCGTCGGCGCCCGCCGAGTATCGCGAGGCCGCTGGGCCGCCGCACGGGATCGAGTCGCGGACGGCCACGGCCGCGCGCGAGGTCCGGGTTCCGACGGGTACCCGGTCGTCCGGCCTCGCCGGCGGCGCCCCGGTATCTGGGCCGTACCTCGACGCGGACCCACGCGGCCGCGGCCGATCGACGGGTCAGGCTGCAGGGGGATCGGCGGCGGCCTGGCAGTCGGCTCGGATCGCCCGGCCCGGCGGCCAGGGACGCGCGACCGCGCCGGACGGGTTCGGCCACGACGGCCCGGACGAGACCGCGCACACGGTGGCGGTGGGCCCGACGCGGCCGGTTCCGCCAGCGCGAACGGCGGACACGCGCCGCCAGGCTCTGCAGCGGCTGCGCCGACAGCGGCTCGGCGTCTTGGTGGCGGCCATGCCGATCACGATCGGCCTCGCCGTCGGGCTCGCCGGAATGTGGATCGTGGTCCAGCTCCTCGTCGACGCCGGACTCGTGGCCTACGTCACGCACCTGCGGCGCTCCACGCAGACCGAGCGGCGGCTCGCCGCCTCCCGCGCGGCCCGCGACCGGCGGATCGAGGCGGAGCGCGCCGCGCGCCGGGCAAGCAGGTCGTCGACCGCGCCGGCCGGCCGGGCCGCGGCCGCCTCGGGCGCGGCGACCGCTGGCCGCGTCGACCCGCCGGTGGCGCCGGCGTACGCGCCGGTGCGACTGTCCGATCCGGCCGGTCCGCCGCTGACCGCCGAGGAGCTGGCGACCGCTCAGGCCCAGACCGTCGACCTCGCCGGCTACGCGCCCGCGGCCCAGGCGCCCAGCGGCCCGACCGCCGGCCCGCTCGCCGCCGGCCCGACTGCCGGCCCTCCCGCGGCGGGCCCGGACGATGAATACGTCAACAACGTGCGCGTGACCGGTACGCGGCCGGTAAGCCGGCCGAACGCCCGTCCGACGACCTCACGTCCCGGCCGGGTGCAGGTCAACCCGCCGGGGACCCATGGCGGCCTCACCGCGCCGCCCGCCGCGACCGCCGGTTCCGCCGCGCCGCACGCCGTCGGCCAGGGCGGCGTCGCCTCGCCCCCCGCCGGGCAGCCCGCCGCGGGTCACGACGACGAGGCCGTCCGCGTCCTGCGTCCCGCCGTCGGCAGCTGACGGACGTCGCGCCCGGCGTCCACCGCCGGAACCATGAGCGGCGGCCCCCGACAGGTGTAGGCCCCCGCCGGGCCGCGGCCGGGAGTCGACCGAAGAATCGGTGGGTGGCGGCCGCCCGGTAATGCGTGCGGCGGAGTGTCCGGTGGTGGTCGGGGTGCCGGCCGCCCTGGTAAGGCGTGCGGCGAAGTGTCCGGTCGTGGTCGGGGTGCCGGCCGCGGAATCCGTGGGTGGCGGCCGCCCTGGTGAGGGGTGCGGCGGCACTGCCGGGCGGTGGTCGGGGTGCCGACAGGACGAGGTGGCATGACGGCGAACGGGTCGCCGCGGGGCGCGCGAATCGCGCCGGATCTCTGCGTTCACGCAGCTCACGGGCTCTGTCACGGTTCGTCGGTGGTCCTGGACACGGCTCGTCGCGCGGGCGGGCCGCCGGGGCGCGGCCGTGCATAATGGGCCCCGTGACCCGCCGTGTGCAGCCGAGCCGTGCGCCCCTTGGCGCGGCGGCCGACGTGCGCTGTCCGCGGTGTTGTCGTTGTCGACGCCCTCGCGTCCGCTGACGCCCGCGCTCGTTTCCCGCGGCGACGTCATAGCGCCGCCGGCCAGTCTGAACGGTTGGCGGCATGGGACGCGAGGGGCTCCGAGCTGGCTGATCTCCGTGCCTCGCCGCTGGTCATGACCGCCTCCGGAACCATCCCGACCGTCGCGATCTCCGCGCTTCGCCGCGGCTGACGCGCCGGGTTCGAGGCGATCACCCGGCAGCTGCCCCGCACCGCGACGGGCGACCCGATCCGCGTCCGTCCACGCGGCGGTCGTCCTCGTCGTGGTCGAAGCACCTGCCGCGCCACCGCGGCCGCCGGCCGCGGCGCGACGTGCCGGCCGCCGGGACGTCGCGGCGGCGGACCCGCCGCGCAGGTGGCTCCTGGCGGGACGCCGCCCCGAGGCGGCCAGCGCAGATCGACCGGCTGAGTGGACACCGACCACCACGATCGAGAGGCAGCCGCCGTGACGTTCGAGGCCTGGCTCGCCCGGCTCCGGAACGACGGATACCTGCTCTGCCCGGCCAGCACCGCGCTGCCCGTGGAGCTGCGCGCCGTGCGCCCCGACGGCTGGGGCCTGCACCTGCGCTGCCGCGGCGTGCGTGTCCAGCTCGGCCTCTACCGGCCCGGCCGATCCGCCTGGCAGGTGCCGCTCTGGGACCGCGACGTGCTGCCCGAGGACGCGCTGGAGCTCTGGGAGCACCGGCCGCTGCCCAGCGCCGCGGCCGCGATGCCCGCGGGCACCCGGATCGCCTTCACCGGCGGCCGCGAGTCGCCCGACCACTCGGTCGTGTTCGACGGCGCGCACGAGCGTGGCTGGCGCGGCCACGAGGCCGGTCTGCTGCGCTCCTCGGCCGCGGCCGAGATCTTCGCCGTACTGCTGGCCGCGGCGGAACCCGAGCTCGCCCGCTGGCATCCGGTCGGAGCCGGCGGCCACCCGCCCGCGCGGGCCGCGGCGGCGTCCGCGGTGCCGGCCGCGGCGGCGGTGCCGGCGGCGGCGGTGCCGGCGGCGTCCGCGGCGACGGTGCCAGCCACGGCGGCGGCGGTGCCTGTGGCGGTGGCGGTGGCGGTGGCGGTGCCAGCCGCGGTGCCCGTGCCGGCCGCGGTGGCGGCGGCGGCCCCCGCGGGCGTCTTCCCGGAAGGTCTCGGGCTTTCCGTCGTCGTCGACGTGCCCGGCGGCCTGGTACCGGCGGCCCGGACCGGGTCGCGGATCGCGCGCCCCGTCGCGGCGGCACCGCCACGGTGACGGTCACCGCACCCGATTTCGACACCCGCCGGACGGCACGGTCCGGCGCCACGCCGGACGCGCTGGACGGTCCGGATTGTCATGGAAGATCCCGGTCGCCCCCAGGCTCACTCTCCCGCGTCCGTCCTGTAAGCTGCGAAGTGCTTCCGGGGGTGTAGCTCAGCCTGGTAGAGCGCCTCCCTCGCACGGAGGAGGCCAGGGGTTCGAGTCCCCTCACCTCCACCCCGGAATAGCAGGGCGTCAGCCCTCATCGTCGTCATCATTCAGCGGCGAACCAGTCTCCTCGTGCACGGTTTCGTGCACAGGAGGCTTTCCCTTCTCGTCTCCCGGGCCGAGAATCACCCCGGCCACGAGCCCGGCCGCCGCGGCGTCCATGCCCGGAATGACGTGGCTGTAGGTCCGCAGCGTGAACGCCACGTCCGCATGCCCGAGCCGTTCGCTGACGACCTTCGGATGCACCCCGGACTTCAGCGCCGCCGTGGCATAGCTGCCGGACGTCGTGCAGCCGGATCACCGGCAGCCCGGCGGCGCGGGCGTGCTGCTGAAACCAGTCGGTCACCGAGTCCGGATGGATGTCCGACCCGTCCGGGTGGCAGAACAGCAGCTCGTTGCCGTGGCCGGTGTCGGCCCGCTCCTTCTCCCAGCGCTCGACATGCAGCCGCAGCGCGGCGAGCGTCACCGGGTCGAGCGCGCGCGGCCGGCGGCCCGACTCCGTCTTGGTCTCACCCTCCGCCGTCTGCCCGTCGATCACGATGCGCGGACGCTGCGGCACGACCGAGCCCGCCTCCAGGTCGACGTCCTGGCGGCGCAGGCCGACAGCCTCACCGCGACGCGTGCCGGTCGTCGCGATCAGCAGATAGAGCGCGTACAGCCGATCGTCCCGGACGTACGCGATGAACGCCCGAAGCTGGTGCTTTCGGGTAGTTGAGCAGCGCTCCGGTAGGGCCCGTCTGGGTAGTTGAGCATCTGGCCGGTGCGGGTCGTGCTGCCAGATGCACGCATGCTTCCTGGCGTGATCCGGGACCCGGTCGTAGCGCCCCGGTTCGCTGGCACGCTGTGTCGCTCGCTATGCCGTGATGGCGATCTTGCCGCTGGGGTGATGCTCCAGCATGTGGGTCACGGCGTCCGCTGCTTGGTCGAGCGGGTAGGTCTGGTCGATGACCGCCTTGACCTCGCCGGGTTCGAGGAGTCTGAGGAGCGCATCCAGATTTTCCCGGTTCACGGTAGGGGATACGAGCCTCACGGTGGTGGAGCCGAGCCGCCCCATCAGGACCGCCCGCGCCATCCTGGGCAGACCGGCGAAAAGACCGCCGGTGTAGCCGATGCTGTTCGGGATGAGCATGCCGGTTGGCGCCAGCAGCCGCGCGGTGGCTTTCGGTGGGTGGTTCAGCACGTTGTCGAGGATGACGTCGAAACGCTGCCGGCTCTGGGTGAAGTCCTCCTTCGTGTAGTCGATGACGTGGTCGGCCCCGAGCGACCGGACCAGCTCGATGTTGCGGGCGGTGCCGCACACGCCGGTTACCTCCGCGCCCAGCACCTTGGCGATCTGGACCGCCATGGTGCCGACCCCGCCTGAGGCGCCGTTGATCAAGACGCGCGTGCCGGCGCTCACCTGTGCCACGTCGCGCAGGGCGACCAGCGCGGCGAGCCCGGTCATCACTGATGCCGCGGCGTCGGTGAACGTGAGTCCGGTGGGCTTCTTGACGAGCTGGGCCGCCGGCACGACCACGTACTGGGCGAATGCGCCGGCCACCAACCAGGTCGATCCGAGTACTTCATCGCCAGGCAGCAGATCGGTGACCCGTCCGCCCACGGCCTCCACCGCGCCAGCGACATCGCTGCCGCGGACGGCACGCTTCGGCCGGCGCAGCCCGGAGGTCAGGCGGCCGATGTAGGGCACTCCGGTTACGGTGGCCCAGTCCGGGGTGTTGACACTGGTGGCCTGCATCCGTACCAGGACGTCGTCGGCGCCGAGCGGCGGCACGGGGATCTCTTCGAGCCGGAGCACCCGCTCCGGCGGGCCGTAGCCGTCCTGGATGACGGCGCGCATGGTCAGTGGATGGGCAGGCACGGCTGTGCTTCTCCTTTCCTGTGGGGCCGGCCGGGAGGCAGCTCTCGCGTCTTGATCGCTGTCGGCCCGCCGCGGCGGGATGCCTTTCCGGCTGGCAGTCGTGTTGTTCGCCATGGCTTGCCCTTCGTAGTCCGGCGGCATGGGTGATACGCTTACCCCTCTTACAGCGTAAGGGGGATCGTACGTCGTAAGTATTGGCTTTACGACGTAAGGATGTCAAGGGAGGCGTCTTGATCGGCACGATCCTGGTCGCGGGCGGGGGCTGGTGACGTGAAGCTCTCCGCGCTGGGCCCCACGGGCCCGCAACGCCGCACGCAGCTGACCAGGGAGCGGGTGATGGCAGCTGCCATCGAGCTCGCCGACCGCGAAGGCATCGAGTCCATCAGCATGCGCAAGCTCGCGCAGGAGCTGGGCGTCGAGGCGATGTCCCTTTACACGCACGTGCACAACAAGAGCGACCTCCTAGACGGTATGGCCGATGCCGTGATCAGCCAGATCCCGATCAGCGCCAACGGCGCCGACTGGAAGGCGTCGCTGCGCCAGCTGGCGCTCGCCGCGCGCAGCGTCATGCTGCGCCATCCGTGGGCACCCCGTGCGGTGGAGGCGCAGGCCGCGCCTGGGCCCGCCGCGCTGCACTACGTCAACGCGGTGCTCGGCATCCTGCGCGAAGGCGGCTTCTCGATCGCGCAGACACATCACGCCCTGCACATCCTCGGCAGCCACCTGCTCGGGTTCACCCAGGCCCTCTTCGACGATTCCGGCGACCTCGAGCCGGAGGCGGCCACTGCCCTCGCGAGTGCACTCGGCGCCAGCCATCCCTACGTCGTGGAGATGGCCCTCGCGGTAACCCACGACGGCGCCCTCGGCCGCTGCGACGACGCCGCCGAGTTCACGTTCGCGCTCGACTTCATCCTCGACGGCCTCGCCCGGCTCCACAGCGGCTGACGCCGGCAGAGTCTGCGATCCACCGATCACGAGGGCGGCCCTACCCAGCCCAGAGCGCCAGGAGGGGAAGCGACCGCCAGCGGGCAACAGTTTCGTAGTACTACGTGACCGGCAAGCCCCGCTGCTCAGTCGCACCTGTCCGAACTCGTCGGCCGCGTACATGACCACCACGAGAGAGTGACCGTCACTGTCCACGGCCGCCCCTCGGCCGTACTCGTGGCCGTCGAGGACCTGAAGCAGCTTGAGGAGACCCTCGCGATCCTCAGCGACCCGGCCACGATGCGCCGGCTCGCGCAGTCCGACGCGGAGCTGGCACGCGGCGAAGAGGTGACCGCGGACGCGCTGGCCGAAACGATGCGGCGCCGACACGGCGCCGCATGACCGGCTCCGCCGGCCCCTACACTCTGCGGACCACGCCGACGGTCGGTCGCGCACTCGGCGAGACCCTGCCGGAACCGGTCGCCACGGCCGCATACGAGTTCATCACCGGCCCGCTTCTCGACGCCCCGTACCGAGTCGGCAAGCGGCTGATGCCGCCGCTCGACGACCGGTTCAGTGCCCGGCGCGGAACCTACCGGATCATCTACCGCATCGACGACAAGGCTATGGTCGTGACCGTCGTCGCTATCGATCACCGTCGGGACGTCTACCACCGCTGAGCCCGGATTTGTCTCAATGAACTCCTCACCGGGCTGCTCACCGGTTCCGGGCCGGCCTCCGACCGCGTCGGCCTGCCGATCCTGTGCGGGGACCGCGACGTCTCCCGCAACCCGGAAACCTACTTCCAGGACATCGAGGCGCATCGGGCCGACGACCCGTTCTTCGGGCCGCTATTCCACAACATCAGCTCTGCACCAGCACCTCTTCGAGATTCTCGGTGTCGACCCGACCCGGCCACCTTGATCGGAAACCAGGCCGGTCAACGCATCGAAACCCCTCGTGCGGAAGACGGGGCTAGGCCGAACGGTTGTGAGGGATGTTGCCCGTTTGCTAGAAACAGCCCATGAAGCGTGAAGTCGCGGTGGTCATCGGGGTTGGCGGGATGGGTCAGTCGATCGCTCGCCGGATCGGTAGCGGGACCCAGCTGCTGATCGCCGACGTCGATGAGAAGCACGTCGGCGCGGTCGCGACGCAGCTGGAAGGCGAGGGCTACGAGGTTGCCTCCGCCGTGATCGACGTGTCCTCCGCCGGGCCG
>Ga0105248_10000137_pt1 | contig 85210 bp, 71 predicted proteins | sample KBSS34metaG_FD_81524 | JGI IMG/M metagenome (GOLD analysis project Ga0105248, IMG submission 81524) | Switchgrass rhizosphere microbial communities from Kellogg Biological Station, Michigan, USA - KBS S3-4 metaG | ecosystem: Host-associated > Plants > Roots > Rhizosphere > Soil | place... | reverse complement strand
TGTCCTGATGAGGATGTTGGTGCCGTCCGGTCCGACGTCGTGGCGCCTTGGTGCTGTGAGCCCGTAGGTCAGTGTGGCGCGGAGGTCCTGAGGAATCCTGTCCTGCTGCCGTGAGCGCGTACCTCAGAATCTTTGGTGACAGGTCCTCCCCGGGCGGTCTGTGCTGGTCACGGGTCGAGGGGACGGAGGCGGTCTTTGATGGATGTGCTGATCGACCGGGTTGCCGGGTTGGATGTGCACCGGGACACGGTCGTGGCGGCGGTGCGGGTGCCGGGGCGTGGTGGCGGTCGTCGGGGGGAGGTGCGGACGTTCTCCACGACGGGCGCGGGGCTCGCGCGGTTGGCCGTCTGGCTGACCACGGGACGGGTCTCGCTGGTCGGTATGGAGTCCACGGGTATTTACTGGAAGCCCGTCTACTACATGTTGGAGGATTCCTTCGAGTGCTGGCTGCTCAATGCGCAGCATATGCACAACGTGCCGGGTCGGAAAACGGATGTTGCCGACTCCCTGTGGATTGCGCAGTTGTTGGAGCACGGTCTGGTGCGGCCGTCGTTCGTGCCGCCGAAACCGATTCGGGCGCTGCGGGATCTGACCCGGCACCGGCGGACCACGGTGGAGGACCGTACTCGGGCGGTGCAACGCCTGGAGAAGGTCATGCAGGACTGTGGGATCAAGTTGACGTCGGTGGCCTCGGAGCTGTTGGGGAAGTCCGGCCGGGCGATGATCGAGGCGATGCTCGCCGGGGAGGAGGACCCCGAGGTCCTGGCCGATCTCGCGCGGCGCCGTCTCCGGGCCAAGATCCCGCAGTTGCGGGGGGCGCTGGCCGGCCGGCCGTTGGCGGATCATCAGAAGCTGCTGGTCCGTCAGCTGCTCGCGCAGATCGACCTGTGTGACAGCGCGGTCGCCGAGCTGGACCACCGGATCGAGGTGATGCTGGCCCCTTTCGTCGAGCTGGTCCAGCGGGTGACGACGATCCCCGGGGTGGGCCGGCGGACGGCGCAGTGCCTGATCGCTGAGGCCGGGATGGACATGACCCGGTTCCCGACCGCGGGCCACTGGCGTCCTGGGCGGGGATCTGCCCGGGTAACCACTCCTCCGCCGGCACGTCGAAGACGGGCCGGACCCGTCAGGGCTCCACCTGGCTACGGACCGCGCTCACCGAGGCCGCCCACGCCGCCGCGATGACCCGCGACACCTACCTCGCCGCGCACTACGCCCAGATCCGGGGCCGCCGTGGCGTACAGAAAGCCGTCGGCGCGATCCGCCACGACATTCTCATCGCCTACTGGCACATCGTCCACGACAACACCGCCTACCGGGAACTCGGACCCGACTGGGCGCAGCGTCGGCACGGCACCGACGCCCAGCAGAAACGGCTCGTCGCGCAACTGGAGAAACTCGGACTCAAAGTCACCATCGAACCCGAAGAAAAAGCCGCTTAGGCATTCAGGAACGTCCTCAGCGCCGTTTACGCAAGGGGAACCTCGTCGGGGTCGGGTACCCGGCGCGATGCCGCGCGTCCAGATCCGGGCTTTCCGTGGCCTCCTCGGACTTCGCGGTCACCGTGAGTGACCCGCGCCTCGGCCTTCGGCGCGCCGGCGCGGGCGCGTTCCAGCCCCTGCGTGGTCAACCAATCCTCACCTCAGGCGGATCGGGCCAATGATCACTGGCCCGACGCCCAGCGTGACAAACGGCGGGCCGACCGTCGCCGAGCCGCGCAGGTCCGACCCGGCAGGCGTCCGCGTGACGGCAAGCCATTCCGACACCGCCGTGGGCCGTGGCGCGACCGGCCGGCCGGCCGGAGTAGCGGGTAACCATGCGCCCGACCTCCGAAGCCCCGTCCCGGGCCGATTCGGGCCCTCGCGCCGATCGACGGTTACCCGTTACAGCACCGCGTTGATGCAGGCAGCCACAGGCGCAGCGGGTAACCGGGGAAGTGAGCTGAGGGTTACACCCCCGACCGGCGGTTACCCCTCCCGCCGAGCGTCACCGGCTTCTGAGCCACCCAACTCGGCGACGGCTGCCGCTACCAGGGCCACTAGAATCGGCGCGCAAGCGGCGGCGCTGTGCGCCGATGCGCGCCCGCGTCTCCAGGCGGCAGGTCAGACTCAGAAGCGGACGTGTGTACAACCCGACTTGCAACGGTCGGGTTCCACGCGTGGCTGTCCGCGGGCTTCGACGTGCCCCGTCCACCCAGTCCGACGGCCGCGGCGGCGCGGCGCAGCAGGTTTGCCATGATCGGACTCGTACCCAACCAGACCATGATCGACCTCCGGATCGGCCGGGACCCGGCCGGCTACGGCAATGACCGCTCCGCCGGATCGGCACCGATGGGACGATCACCACCGTGGCCGCCTGACGCCGCGCCGGAACGCATGGGGCGAACCCGCAGGTAGGCCCTCGTTTCGGCTCGACGGCGCGCCCGCTCGCGGCGGCGCATCCGCCCGTATCGACCAGCAGAACGACCAGGGTGGCGTCAACCGTCGTCACATCGACCTCGTCTGGGGCGACGACCAGTCCGATCCGGATGCTTTCGGCACGACGTGCTGCATCAGGATGAAGGGCGCGGATTCTACCTAACGCCGCCTCGGCCGAACGCGGCCGGCCCGGGCCCGCGGACTACACGCCGGGCACGATGCGCAGGTCACGGACGGCGCCGCCGTCCAGGGCGGCGAGGGCCTGCTGGTAGGCGTCGCTGTCGTGCGCGGCCCGCGCGGCCTCGACCGAGTCGAACGCGATGACCACGGTGCGGGTCTTCTCGCCGGCCTCGTAGGTCAGCTCGGGCAGGCCGCGGGCGATGAAGGTGCCGCCGGCGGCGCGCAGGGCGGGACCGGCCAGCTCCGCGTAAGCCGCGATCCGGCCCTCGTCGACGATCGCCCGGTACTCGCAGATCCAGTACGCAGTCATGACGCCATCCTGCCCGGGGGTGCCGATCCAGGGGGGCGGGGTTGACCGTTATCGCAGCCGTGACTGCACTACCGACTGCGGCATGCTGACCTTCACCGACGACGACTTCAAGCGAGCCGTCCAGGACGAGACCGGGATCAAGCCGGAATGGGCGGTGGAGGCCTTCGCCGACCTGGACGAGGACGTCCGCCAGTCCATCGCCCGAATCAAGGCGAGCCCCTCAAGGAAGTGTCCTGAGCAGTCCAGAGCTCGGAATCCCGGAGCGGATGGTCGTGAGGACGTGCTCGACGGTCCGCGCCTTCTCGCCGACCGGGGCCACGTAGTCGACCGCGGCGCGGGCGGCGGGCTCGCCGAGCGTGCGGGCGATGACCCACGCGGCGAGGTACTGGGACGCGAGGCAGCCGCCGGCGGTGGCGACGTTGCCGGCGGCGTGGAACGGCGCGTCGAGCACCTCGACCCCGCACGCCTCGACGAACGGGCGGCTGGTGAGGTCCGTGCACGCCGGCGTCGACGCGAGCAGGCCGAGCCGGGCGAGCACCAGGGCGCCGGAGCACTGCGACCCCACCAGCTGCCTGCCCGGGTCCAGCGCGAGGGCGCCGATCAGGGCGTCGTCGCGGATGACGTCCCGCGTCCTGATGCCGCTGCCAACCAGGACGACGTCGGCCTCGGCGGCGAATCCGAGCGGGCGCTGGCCGGTCACCTCGACGCCGTTCATCGACGTGACCAGTGGCGTCGGCGTCGTGATGTAAGCACGGAGCCCGGCGGGACGGCACCGGTTGATGATGGCCGCCGCCACGAAGCTGTCCAGCTCGTTGAAACCGTCGAACGTCAGCACCGCGACCGTCACCGCGGCGTCGTCCCGCGGCGTCGGCGCCGGGCCGGTCGGGGGTGGCGCCGCGGACGTGAGCGGTGCGGGTTCCCGGCCGATAGCGCTATCGCCTGCTCTCATGCACAACGGTAACGTGCCGCCGACCGCGCGCCTCGCGGCCTCGTTTGATTTCCCGCGAGAATGCCGACGGGCGGCCGGCGCCTCGCGAGGAGAGCGCCAGCCGCCCGTGTCGGTGAGCCGGGTGGACCAGGCGGTGAGCTTGCGCCCGGCCCGTGCCCCGGCCGGTCCGTTCCCCGCCTCGGGAGGGCGGGAAGGCGGGGACGGTTCGTTTAGTGGAAGACGCTGCGCCGCGAGCGCGAGCTGGAGCGACGACGGCTGGTGGTGTGCCGACGGGTGCTCGCCCGGTAGACCAGCAGGGCGATGACCGCGCCGACGATGGAGCCGATGATGCCCGACGGCTGCAGGGCGCCCTCGCTGAGGTCCTTGCCGAACAGCACGTATCCCAGCAGACCGCCGATGAACGAGCCGACGATACCGAGGACAATGGTCGCTGGGACACTCATGGGGTCGCGGCCCGGCACGAGAAGACGTGCGACGGCGCCCGCGACGAGACCGAGAACGATCCAGGTGACGATGGTCCAGAGCACGGGTCCTCCAAGTGAGCGGATCGGTCTCGTCGATCCCGATCGTGGTTTCGGGAGCGGTTATCCCACCGGTCACTCGGCCCAAACAAAATAAATGTGGACGCGTCGTCCCGACGGCCGTGCGACACGCCTACAACCGTCGATCGGCCATAAGCAGGAATTGTGCGAACGCGCAGGTTTACAACTCCGCGTCTATAACGCGGATACCTTGGGTGACGATGGGCGCGGCGGCGGCCACCGACCTCGCCGGCATGTGTGACGGGGTGCTGCCGGTGTGGGGCGCCGCGCCCCCGGTTTCGTTCTTTGTGCACCGGGATGAGCGACAATGGGTTGGCGTGGCAGGCGTCGCCCGCGGTCCATCCACGTCGGTGACCTGCGCGAATCCCCGTGGACGAGGAGAACAGCGTGCCGAAGTCGCCGTCTTCCGCCGTGGGCGCCCCGCTGGCAGATCCGGACCCGACCGACCGGCTGCACCTCGCCGTCGCGCGGGACGGCGCCGGGTGGCATCCGGCGGCCTGGCGGGAATCCGGGGCGCGGCCGGCGGAACTGCTGACCGCGGGTTACTGGCTGGAGCAAGTGCTGGAGGCGGAGCGTGGGCTGCTCGACCTGGTGACTATCGAGGACTCGGTCGGACTGCGGTCGTCGCGGTTCAGCGAGTTGGACGAGCGGACCGACCAGGTCCGCGGCCGGCTCGACGCGGTGCTCGTCGCCGCCCGGGTCTCGCCGCTGACCAGCCACATAGGTCTCGTCCCGACGGCGACGTCACCCACACCGAGCCGTTCCACATCTCGAAGGCGATCGCGACGCTCGACCTCACCTCCCAGGGCCGCGCCGGCGTGCGCGCCCAGACCTGGCGCCCGGCGGAGAACGCCCACGTCGGCCGGCGCCGCACCACCCCCTTCCGCCGAGCCGACCTCGACACCCCTGCGGGCCTGGCCGCGATGGCCGAGCGTTTCGACGAGGCGGCCGACTTCGTGGAGGTGATACGCCGGCTGTGGGACAGCTGGGAGGACGACGCGGAGATCCGGGACGTGGCGACGGGCCGGTTCGTCGACCGGGAGAAGCTGCACTACATCGACTTCGCGGGCCGCTGGTTCTCGGTCCGCGGGCCGTCGATCGTGCCCCGGCCGCCACAGGGCCAGCCGGTCGTCTCCGTGCTCGCGCACGCGACGGTTCCGTACCGGCTCGGCGCCCGCGCCGCGGACGTCGTGTACGTGACGCCGGCGGACGAGGCCTCGGCCGCGGCGATCGTCGCCGAGGTGCGCGCCGAGCAGCACGCGGCCGGCCGCGGTGGCGACACCACCCACGTCTTCGGCGACCTGGTCGTGTTCCTCGACGAGACCGCCGCGGCGGCGGCCGTGCGCAAGGCGCGCCTCGACGCACGAGCAGCAGCTGGACATGCTGGAACGGCTCGCCACCGAGGTGATTCCCGTCGTCCGGCGGGCGGCGCCGAGCACCCTGTGGACCGACGAGGACCCCTACGGCGGCCGCCCCGCCGTCGCCGGCCGCCAGGCTCCCGACGCCGCGGCCGTCATCGCCGCCGCCCGCTCGGCGTGCGAACCGGTCTTACGTCCGGCCGGCGCAACGCGGGCGGCGCCTGCGCCCTGCTGGAACACTCGGCACGGTGCGCCCTGGACTTCCGGACGAGGCCGCGTCGGCACCCGTCACCCCGCTCGCGGTGCGGCTCGACACGTGCGTGCATCGGGACGACGGCGCCGGTCAGCCGCGTTCGGTGCTGGTCTGGCGGTTCGCGGCGCCGGTAACGATGATCTCCAGCGCGGCGTTCGGCGGCGGGTTCGCGCCGGCGAGGTGGATCATCAACGCCGAGGTGGCGCGGGACTACGGCCGCGACGATCCCGCCGGCCACCTGCGCGACATCGCGACCGAGCTCGGCCTGCCGGCGGGTGCCGGAGCCGGGCTGATGACCGCCGCGGAGGTCAGCCGGATGCGCACCGCCACCGACGGCGGGGTCCGCTGCGACGCCACGGTCGGGCTGGCGTATCCGACGTGGGCGGCCGCCGCCGCGGACACCCACCCGGCCGCGGCACGCTGGCGGCCCGGCACGGTCAACCTGGTCTGTCTGCTGCCCGCGCGGCTGAGCGACGCGGCGCTGGTCAACGCCGTCGTCACGGCCACGGAGGCCAAGACCCAGGCGCTGCTGGAAGCCGGCGTGCCCGGGACCGGCACCGCGTCGGACGCCGTCGTGGTGTGCTGTCCGGACGGCGCACCCGCCGCCGGCCCGGCAGCCGCGTACGGCGGCCCGCGCTCGACGTGGGGAGCGTGCCTGGCCCGCGCCGTCCACGCGGCCGTCGCCGCCGGGACGGCCGAGTACGCCGCCCGCTGGGCTCGGCCCGGGACCTGACGGGTCGGGGCGGGCTGGCGACCCGGGCGTCAGCGCGGGCCGGTGGGCTCCTTCCAACCGTCGGGCGGGCCGAGCTCGCAGGCCTCCGGGCCGAGCGCGGCGCGATAGCGCTGGGCGATCGGCGCCCAGCGCTGGCCCAGCCCCCAGCGTTCGCCGCCGGCCAGGTGGCTGCCGAGCAGGTCGAGGCACTCGTGCCAGCCGGCGCCATCGCGGGCGGCCTTCCCGAGCGGCGTGAAGTCCACGACCAGGGTCAGCGCGCACCAGCCGGTGCCGCCGGCGTCGTCCGGGGCGGCGGACAGCTCGAACCGGACGACGTCATCCGGGCCCCAGCTCATCTCCAGCAGCGCGGGCGGCTCGAAGCGCAGCATCTCGCCCGACATCGCGGGCAGGTCCTGGTCCGGGAACGGGAACGTCAGCGCCGCGCCGGCGGCCCGGTCGCCGACGATGCCGGTCGGGAACCAGGCTCGCAGATCGTCCGGGTCGGTCAGCGCCCGCCAGACCCGCTCGCGGGGATGGCGCAGCAGCCGCTCGTAGCTCAGCCGGGCGCGGTCCCCGACGCGTTCGAGCGTTCCCAGCCGTTCGGCGCTCGTCGCCACGGGCGTCCTCCTCGGGTCGGTCATCGGCCGTCGACCGGGGCGCCGACGGAATGGTCGCCGGGGGACTGGTCGCCGTCGCCTTCCTGCGCCCGCGCCGTCCGGTCGAGGTGGCGTTCGAGGGCGTCGAGGCGGTCGGCCCACAGCGTCCGGTACGGCGCGAGCCAGTCGTCGAGCGCGCGCAGCGGCGCCGGCTCGATCCGGTAGAGGCGGCGCTGCGCGTCGACCCGGCTGGACACCAGCCCGGCGTCACGCAGCACCCGCAGCTGCTTCGACGTCGCGGGCTGGCTCATGCCCACCGCGTCCACGAGATCGCCGACGGATCGCTCCCCGGCCCGCAGCGCGTCGAGGATCCGCCGCCGGCTCGGTTCCGCGACGACCGCGAACACTGTCTCCACGCCGCTAACGTACGTCACCGGGTATATGTCTGGCAAGGCATAGAGGGGGTGCGCGGGTGGCCGATGAACCCCTGCTTCGTCTGGGGGTCCGCTCGCAGCCTGAGGCCTGAGGCCTGAGGCCGCGGCTAGGCGGGCCGGGACGTGCGCGGGGTGCGGACGCGCGCCCGCCGGACGGTCGAACCGGTGTCGTGGTGACGCTGCGGCGCCGCCCCGGCCGCGACGGCGTCGAGGTCGTCATTGATGCTCTTCTGGATGAGCCCCAGCAGATGGTGCCGGTCGTCGTCGCCGAAATCGATCAGCAGGCTGTTCAAAAGGCTCATGCCCGGAACTCCCTGATTGGGGCCGCTGGACATTCCGGCAACCTGTCATGTACCTACCCATCCCGGGCGCCGCTACACCACGAGCCGCAATCCGGTCACGCTCCGGCCGGCTGACCAGCCGGTGGTGCCGCGCGGAAGCGTTCCACCGCCGCAGAATCACCTTCTCCAGCAGAAAACCTGAAAACGCTCGGCGGCGCAGCGTGCAGCGTTTGCGGATCCCGCCAGTGGGTAGTGCGCCAGCACTGATTTGTCATATCGGAGGTGCAGTATGTACCTGATTCTTGCGGTCCTCCTGGTCGCGTTGCTGTTCGGCGGCCTGGGCTTCGCGATGCACGCCCTCTGGATCGTCGCGCTGGTCGTCCTCGTCGCCTGGGTGCTCGGCTTCTTCGTGCGCACCACCAGTGGCACCGGCGGCGGCCGCAGCCGCTGGTACCGCTGGTAACCGCCGGCCGGCGGCCGGCGGGCTGGATCCGACGACGCAGCCCGATTTGCGGTTGACCACACGCGACATTTCTTCCGGACCGCGCGACATCCCTCCAGACAGGTCGCGCGTGGTTCGAACAGACCGATGCGGACGTCGACAAGGGCGATTGCGGGCGCTGCGGATCTGACACTGGCGGCTTAGCGGCGGGCTCCGAGGTCTTGTTTCGATCGACTCGTTCAGAAAAGGCGGTCACCGGCGCGCGCCGGTGACCGCCTTTTCCGTTGGTGGCGCCGTGGACATGGCGCTGCGTGCCGGGCGGCACCGGCCCGGGTCGGTGCCGCCCGCCGCCCGTCGCCGAGTGCCGCCCGTCGCCGCCCGCCGCCCGCCGCCGGGTGCCGCCCGTCGCCGGGCGCGGACCGGGCCGTCGGCGTCTCGCGCGGCCGCCCGGGAGCCTCCCGGATCCGCCGGCGAGCCGGGACTTCGCCCGTCGATCCCCGCCGGGTGACCCACTCCGGTAGTTGCGAACTACTCGCAATAACGAGATAGTGGCGTCACTGTCCCCGACCTTACGAGCGCCGCGACCCGCCTGCGGTCTCGCGCCGAGGAGACCGACGTGGCCCACGCACGACCCGGCACCGGCGCCCCGTCCGTGACGGCTCGGCTGGCGCAGTTCCGCCAGAGCCTCGGCGGCGCGGACAAGCGTTCCCTGGCCGCGATGACCGGGTTCATCATCCTGCTGCACGTCGCGGGCTTCGTCGTCCTGGTCGCGCTCGTGACCCCGAACGGCTACCACCTCGGCGGCGACCATCCGACCTTCACCGCGGGTGTCGGCGTCCTGGCGTACACGTTCGGCCTGCGGCACGCCTTCGACGCCGACCACATCGCGGCCGTCGACAACGCGACCCGCAAACTGATCGCCGACAACGTCGCCAGGGAAGCCGCGGGCGCCGGCCGGCAGCGCCGGCCGCTCTCGGTCGGGTTCTGGTTCTCGCTGGGCCACTCGACGATCGTGTTCGTCCTCGCGTTCCTGCTCTCCGTCGGCGTCAAGTCGCTCGTCGGCCCGGTCGAGGACGACTCCTCCACACTGCACACGATCACCGGCGTGATCGGCCCGTCCGTGTCGGGCGTCTTCCTGTGGATTCTCGGGACTCTCAACCTCGCCGCCCTGATCGGCATCATCAAGATCTTCCGTGGGATGCGGAACGGGACCTACGACGAGCAGGAGCTGGAACGTCGGCTCGACTCCCGGGGGTTCATGAACCGGTTCCTCGGCGGCCTGACCAAGGCGGTCACCAAGCCCTGGCGGATCTACCCGATCGGCGTCTTGTTCGGCCTCGGGTTCGACACCGCCACCGAGGTCGGACTCCTCGTCATGGCGGGCGGCGCGGCGGCCTTCGACCTGCCGTTCTACGCGATCCTCGTGCTGCCGATCCTGTTCGCCGCCGGCATGTGCCTGATGGACACCATCGACGGGGTCTTCATGAACGCCGCCTACGGCTGGGCGTTCGCCCGTCCCATCCGCAAGGTCTTCTACAACATGACGATCACGACCATCTCCGTGCTCGTCGCCCTCGTCATCGGAACGATCGAGCTGGTCGGCGTCCTCGCCGATCGGTTCACGATCGAGTCCGGACCGCTGGCCTGGGTCGCGGGGGTGAACCTCGACTACGCCGGCTACGCCATCGTCGGGCTGTTCGTCGTCTCCTGGGCGGTGGCCCTCGCCGTGTGGTACTTCGGCCGCATCGAGGAGCGCTGGTCGCCGCGGGGCGCGGACGACGAACCGGCCCGCGCCGCCGAGCCCGCCTGACCTGCCCCTCGGGGTTGTGGCCCGGAGGCGTGTTACCAGCGGCGTAGCAGGATTCCGCCGCCGGGGGAGGCGCCGACGCCGGAGGCGTAGAGGGCGACCTCGGCGTCGGGAAGCTGGTTGACGGCCGTGCCGCGTAGCTGCCGGACGCCCTCGAGGACGTGGGTGATGCCCTGGAGGTAGACCTCGGCGAGATTCCCGCCATGGGTGTTGACCGGGATCCGGCCCTCCCGGAGGTGAGCCCCCTCGGCGACGAGCGGGCCGCCTTCGCCGATCTTGCAGAAGCCCCAGTCCTCGAGGCTCATGATGACCGACGACGTGAACCCCTCGTAGATCAGCGCGACGTCGACGTCCTCCGGTCCGAGGCCGGCGCGGTCGTAGAGGTCGCGGGCGGCGCGGCGGTGGCCGGTGCTCACGAAGTCCTCGTCGACGGTGTTGAACGACGCCGTCGCCCACTTGTACTCGCCCGTCGCGGCGCCGACGTCCTCCTCGAAGAACGGCGAGATATAGAGGTGCTCCAGCAGGACCTCGCTCGGCCGGCCGAGCACCTCGCCGCCGGGCCAGTGACCCTTGCGGCCCATGTGGGCGGCGTGGTCGACGTCGTGCAGCAGCGGGACGACCCAGTTGATGCCGCATTCCAGCGCGACGACGGTGAGACCGGGGAATCGGCCGAACAGGTTGTTCAGGACGTAGGAGGCGAGGGTGTCGGCGACCAGCTTGCCGGCGACGAGGTACCACTGGAACGGCGTCTGGCCCTGCAACGGCGGGGTTGCCGACTCGCCGAACTCGACGCCGAGGGTGGCCAGGTAGCGCGGGTCGGTGCTGTGGAAGACCAGCTTCACGTCCGCGTCCTGGAGCCGTGACCAGAAGCCCTCGTAGTAAGCACATACTTACTAGACCGTCAAGCAAAGCCAGCCACCGCCACTCCAACGGCGCGCGCCGCCCTGACTCTGCGCGTGGCCGAGGCGCGTGGCCCGAGGAGCGTGGCCGTCGGGCGACCAGAGCGGCGTACGCGGCGCCGGGCGGGCGGGGAACCCGCCAAGGCGTGCGTTGCCCGGGGTGCGGCGCCCGGGGTGCGGTGCTTGGGTGCGGTGCTCGGGGTGCGGCGGCGGGCGTGCGGTAGCGGCGTGCAGCTGGCGGCGTGCAGCGGGCGGCAGCGTGCAGCGATCGGAGGCAGTCAGCGGGTTGGCGGGTCGGCGTCGCCGTCAAGGTTCGGTGGCCAGACCGTTGGTCCTGGCCTGGCGTGGCCTGGTCGTAATCCCGGCGCGGTGTTGCCGACGCTTCTGTCGGGTCGCGGATGACCTAGAAGGGACACGGGTAATCTTCGGGCTGTCGTTTGTTCTTGTTGCTCCTGTCTGCAATCGTAGGCGGGGCTGCGTGCACGGTGCCTTTCCAGGTTCGGTGGTCCCGGTGGGGGAGTAGGCCTTCTTCGTCGTTGGTCGTGTTGTCGACTAGGTGGCGGGTGCCGGTGGGTGCGGTCCAGATGAAGACGCCAGGTTCTGGTTGGTCGAGGTGCCAGCCTGGGGAGTTGTGTTTCATGACGTGGTGGCGGCGGCAGAGGAGGTTGAGGTTGTTGGTGGCCGTGCTGCCGCCTTGTGCCCAGGGTTGTGTGTGGTCGAGGTCGCAGGTTGTGGCGGGCATTGCGCAGCCAGGGAATACGCATCGGGTGTCTCGGTGGCGAATGAGGCGGGCTAGGGCTGGGGTGGGTGTGCGCCGGTGGCCGAGGTCGAGGACCGTGCCGCTTCGGGGGTCGGTGAGGACGCGGCGCCAGCGGGCGTCGGCCGCGAGTGCTCTGCCGATGTCGGCGGGGATCGGTCCGTAGCCGACGAGTTCGGTGGGCTGGTTGTCGAGTCCGGCAAGGGTGCCGATGGGTGCGATGATCTGAATTTCGACGGTGACGCGTTCGCGTCGGTTACCGAGTAGTAGCGCGGTCAGTACGTCGGCGCGGCGGGCACCGATCGGTCGTCTGTCGTGGTGGCGGGCGTCGGACGGTGGTCCAGCGTCGGTACGGGCGGCGTGGTCTACGAGGTCGAAGATGGCTCGGGCGTCTTCGGCGGGTAGGAATGCGCGTAGTTCGGCCATCCCGTCGTCGGCGGGTTCGAAAGTCACATCGCGCTTAGCCTGTGCTTGCTTGCGGCGGCGGGTGGCGGCGTCGGGGTCGAGGCTGGTTACCATGCGGTGGATCTTGCGGCGTCATTGCGTGGGTGACTTCAGTCGGCTGCCGGCCAGCATCTGTGTCTCGACGGTGGCTCGCTGCCCGTCGGTCAGCGCGTGGGTGAGCGCGTGCATCGCGCGTAGCCGGGTCACGTCCAGGTCGCCGGCAGCCAACGCGGCCAATGCCGTTGGCAGTCGATGAGCGACGTCGCAGGCCTGGTCGAGCCGGCTGGTCATGGTCCGTGGTGACTGACCCAGCTCGGCGGCCAACTCGTCGCCCAGATACGGCGAATACGGCTCGTCGGGCTCCTCGCCGACGCACAGCCCGGCAGCTGGCCGCAACTCGCCCAGCCGCGCCAACGCCCGCATCACCAACCCCTCGAACCGCGACCCCAACCTCGTCAGGCCCACCACCAGCTCGAACGCCTCCGCCGCCAGGCACGTCGCCAATCCCGCCAACAACTCGCTGACCACCCCATCGACAACCGCCAGTCGCGCCAGTGATGCGCCTTCGATGCCTGACGGCATATCGCTCGGTCCCTCGGACACCGCGTCGGGCAGATCCGTGGTCATCCGGCCGGCCGGGAATTCGGCAGGCTGCGTGGTGTTGCTGTCAGATCTCCCATCCCGCAGATGGTCGAACACCCCGCCTGGCAGGCCGTCGGATGCTCTACCCGTCGAGTCCGTGAACCGTCCGGCGAGATTTTCCTCCGGTGCGAAGTCCATCGACAAAGAGTCTGGGAATGAAGACATGACACCACCGCCGGCGACGATCTTTTGGTCCTGTGGCTACGGTAGGCCGTTTAGGGGAAGAGTGCAAACGGCGGAGAAAGTGACTAAGGCGCAATCATGGAAACTCGACGATAAACGCGCCTCTTGTGTAGCCGTAGAGCTATCAGGCCCCATGGGCGACCGCTATGCGGACCGCTGGCGGATCGTCGCCGGAGTATGACGCCTGTCGGGGCTGCGACCTGACACCCGTTGAGGGCCGGACATGACGCCCGTTGGGTCGAGCAAGCGTACGTCGGCGCTCATGGCCCGGGTGGCGCCGGTCGATGACCACTGCGGCGCGTAGGTCCGGCCGGCACGGGCGCCGACGATCGACGATCGGGTCGGGCGTTTGCGAGCAAGCGTTCACTCGGTCAGCCTGGACTCGGTGCCGCCGTCGGCCGCCTGACCAACGCGCACCCCAGGCGGACGAGGCCGGCGGTCCACGACGCGTGGCCGCGTGCCGGGAACGGCGGCGGACTGGGCGCCGGGACCGACCAACACCGATCGGCAGGGAGTGTCCATGGCTGACGAGGCGGCGGGCGGACGGCCCGGCGAGGCGCTCATCGACGGGACGCCGATCACCGAAGAATGGTGCGAACACCATTTCGACCACTTATCCCAGGACGTCATCGACAACCTCTACCCGGTGCTGGACCGGATGCGGTCGGCCTGCCCGATCGCGCACAGCGACGTCTACGGCGGCTACTGGGTCGTCACCCGGTATGAGGAGGTGCTGCGCATCGCCCTGGACTGGGAAACGTACAGCTCCGCGTTCGGACTGACCGTGCCGGTGGCGCCGATCGCCGTGCGGAACCTGCCCGTCAAGATCGACCCGCCATTGCAGCGCGAGTTCAAGCGGCTGGTCAACCCGTTCTTCACGCCGAAGGCCATCTGGAGGTCGAGTATGTCGCCCGGCTGGCGAACAAGTCGGGTGCTCCGCAGGATCCGGAGGCTGCCGTGGCGTGGCGGGGCCTGTCCGAGTGGATCGTCGACTTCCTGGATCGGAGGCGGCGCGGAGAACCGAAGGGCGACGTCGTCGACGCGGTCCTGAACGCCGAGATACAGGGCCGGCCGATCGCTCAGGAGGAGATCGTCGGCACCGTCCAGCTCCTCATTCTCGGCGGGCTGGAGACGACGGCGGGCGCGCTCGGGCAGTCCATGCTGCGGTTCTGCGAGCATCCGGAGATTCCTGCGCTCCTGCGCGAGAGGCCAGACCAGCTGGGGCTCGCGGTGGAGGAGCTGCTCCGCCTCGACAGCCCCTTCGTACAGATCACCCGCACCGCGCGCCCATGACCTTCACGGTCCGCTGATGAGCGCCGGCCTGCCTACGTTGCGCGGCGTCGAGCACCTGAACATCACCGTGGCCGATCTGGCGGAGGAGACCGCCTGCGGATCACCGTCGCCGACCTCGACGAGGCCACTGACTTCCTGCAGGGCGTACTGGGCTTCCGCCGCGACGCCGACCTCCCGCCGTGGCCGTCCGGCGGTCAGGACGGCGGGTTGCGTGCGTTCGCGAACGTCGACGCGCGGGCGAACCCGCCCGCGTCCGGGTGCTGCGCCGTCCGCACCTGGGCATCGAGCTCATCGAATGCCCGCCCTATCCGGGCCAGCAGCAGGTCTGGCCCGCGATGTTCGACGTCGGCGGGGGCTGGCGGGTCGAGATGCACCCAGTAAGGGTGAATGCCGGTATTCAACGGGTCTTACTACTCCGTGCGCGCGCTACCTTGGAGGTGACGTAGTGGCCATGCGAATACGGGAAAATGCCAACGAAGCGGGCTAGAGATGGGCTACTGGCGAGCAAAGGCGGGGTTTTCAGCGCGGTCGCGCGCCATCTGGACGCGCGGCCTGGCGGTGGCGTCGCCGGGGGACGGGACCGTCGAGGCGGGTGCCCCGGATTCCGGCGGTGTGCGTGAGCTTGTCCGCCGGTCGTGGGCGCGAGCCCGTGACCTCGCCGTACCAGCCGACAATCCCGGGGCGCGGTATGTCGGCGTCGAGCCTGACTGCCCGCTGGTGCGCGCCGCCCGGCCGGTGCTCTCGTCCGCGCTGGCGCAGCTGCGGGACGCGGCGGTCGTGGCCATCCTCACCGACGCGAACGGGCTGCTGCTGCATCACCTCTGCGCCGAGCGCACATTCGAGCGCCAGTTGATGGACGCGGGCGCCGTCGGGCTCGGATCCGATTTCGCCGAGGAGACGATCGGGACGAACGGCGTCGGGACGGCGCTGGCGGTGCGGCACCCGGTGCAGATCGAGGCCGGTGAGGATTACGCCGAGGCCGGCAACGCCTTCTCCTGCGGCGCCGCTCCCGTCCGGGACGCGATGTCCGGCGACATCGTCGGCCTGGTCAATTTCACCTGCCCCGCACAGAAATCCAGCCCGCCGCTGCTGGCGCTGGCGAGTTCCGCGGCGGCGCAGATCGAGCGGGAACTCCTGCTGTCGGCTGACAGCGGTGATCTCGCCGTGCTGACCTGCTCGGACGACCCGGCGGTGCTTCGTGGGCTGATGACCGCGCAACGGCGGCGGCACGCGCTGCGTGAGCGGCTGCACCAGATCATGATGCGGGCGGCCTCGCAGCAGGTCGGGAGCCTGCTCCCGCAGATCATGGACCTGGCGGCCGTGATTCTTCCGGTCGACGCGGTGTGGGTGCTGGACCGTCAGGACTGCGGACGGTTACGCGTGGTCGCCGTGTGGGGCGACGTTGCCCCCAGCGCCGTCGGTACGCATCTGCCGTCGGACGTCGCGGCGGTGGTGGCGGGCACAGTCGGGCGTGAGCAGGTCGCCGTCGCATCCGGTCGACCCGCCCGGCTGCTGCCCGGCCAACGACGCGAGACGTCTTCCTGGCTGGCCGTGGCGGGTCCGAGCGGTCGCTCGCCGGTCTGGCCGCAATCCGCCTGCCCGCCGCCGCCCACCCGGTCACCGTCGGCGGCCGGCCGGTGCATAGTGGTCGCGACGACCGGACCGGGCGCGGGGATCGGGCGTGAACGCGGTTCCGCGCAGGCCCTGCTCGCCGAGATAGCCGTCGCCTGCGACAGCGCCTGCCGTTTCGAGGAGCTGAGCCGCCTGGCCGTCAGCGATGCACTGACCGGCCTGCCCAGTCGACGCCATTTCCTCGAGCTCGCGCAGGGCGCGTTGGCGCACTGTCAGGCGCGCGGACTGCCGATGGCGGTGCTCATGGTCGACGTCGACCGGTTCAAACACGTCAACGACACGTTCGGCCACTCGGCCGGCGACCGGGTACTCGCCGAGGTCTCCGCCCGCATTCAGGCCGCGCTTCATCCCGACGACGTCGTCGGCCGGATCGGCGGCGAGGAGATCGCCGCGGTCAGCATCGTTCCGCGTACGGAAGCCGTCGCTCTGGCCGACGGGCTGCGGCGTGCGGTAGCGGATCGCGAGGTCGACGTATCGGGCCGGACGCTGCGGATGACGGTGAGCGTCGGCGTAGCCTGCCTGACCAGGCGCGACCGCGGCCTGGTCGAACTGCTCGACCGGGCCGACGAGGCCCTCTACGCGGCGAAGAAGTCCGGCCGCAACCGGGTCGTCGAGGCGGCGACCCGGTCCACCGCGTAGAGCGCGTAGGCCGCTGTGGACCGGTCGACGGACCGCCGGGGCACAGGCACCCGTCAGGCGGCGGGGCGGCGGGGGTGCACCGTGGCGGCCAGGTCGGCGTGCAGGTCGGCCAGGAGATCGGCGCACTCGGCCGGGGAGTCGAGGATCAGGTGGTGGTGGGCGTCCGGCAGCGTCACGAAGGTCGTCGAGGCCGGCAGGACGCAGCGAGCGTAGGCGGCGGCCTCGTCGGTGACGACGCGGCTGCGCCCGGCGCGGACGTACCAGACCGGGGCGCGCAGCCGGGGCAGGCTCTCGACCACCCGGGCGTTGTCGATCGGCGGGATGCCGCGCTGGTCGAACTTCCAGGTCCAGCCGTCGGCGGTCGCGCGGCGGCGGGTGGCGTACTCGGCTACGGGGCGGACCAGGTCGGCCGCTGGCACGGGCTGCGCCGGCTGCAGCTGGAAGCGAGCGGCGGCGGCCTCCCGGGACGGGTAGACGATCTCGCGGCCCGGCGGGAGGGCCCCCATCCGCGGCGACGCCGAGCCCGGTGGGCGCAGCAGCGCGTCGAGCAGCACGAGGCCGCCGAACCGGTTCGGCAGCTCGGCGCCGGCGACGACCGAGACCCGGCCGCCCATGCTGTGGCCGGCCAGCAGCGCGTGCCGGGACCCGGCCGCGTCGAGCACCGCGGCCAGCTCGGCGACCCATCCGTCGACGGTGTACGTCTCGCGGTGACCGCTGTCGCCGTGGCCGGAGAGATCGAGCCTGATCACCCGCCAGCGCCGCTCCAGGGCCGGCAGGAGCCGGTACCACCAGAGGTGGTGGGCGCGGTAGCCGTGGACGAGGAGCAGGTCGCGGCTACCGGAGCCGGAGACCGCGTACCGGACCGGCGTGCCGTCGACCAGGACCTCAGCTGGCGGCACCTCAGCTGGCGGCACCTCGGCGGGCAGCGGCGGCCCGGTCGCCGGCGACTCGGGTGCCTGCGACGTCGCCCGGGCCGGGGGCAGGGTCTGCGCCGGGACCGCCGCCGTCCCACCGGTCACGCCGGTCTCCACCGGGCTCATCGGCGCCTCCGATCCTGCTAGCCGCGCGGGTTGCCACAACCAGCCGATTGTCGATTCGCCCGGAGCGTCGGCGCCCACTGGTGTGGTGAGCCGCGCACCGACCGCTGTGGGTTGCCTGGCCGGGATGGTGGGTCGTCGGGTCCAACGGTCTGGTGCCTGAGGAATCGGTGGGAAAGCGTGTCTCCTGGGTCGAGCTCTACTTTGACCTGATCTTCGTGTTCGCCGTCGGGCAGACGACGCGCGCACCGGCGCCGGCGCCCGCGCGGGCCGGCGCCGGGATCGCCGCCCCGGCCGCGAACCGCCCGTCGGGCACGAGCAGCCGTGAGCGGACGTACGCCGTTTCGGCCGTCGGCGACGGCGCACCGGAACGCAGCGCGCGCAGGCAGACGCGGGCCGCGTCGACGAGCACCACCAGGACGAGCAGGGCGAAGGTCGCCGCGAGAATTCCGTCGACGGTCGAGTTCAGCACGACCCGGTGCATGTCGGCGGCGGACTTCGCCGGGGCGAGGAGCTTGCCGTCGTCGAGCGCGGCGGCGTAGCGGTCGCGCTGCGCGAAGAAGCCGAGCTTCGGATTGTCCGAGAGGACCTTCTGCCAGCTCGCGGTGAACGTGACCGCGACGTCCCAGGCGAGCGGGATTCCGGTGACCCACGCCCACCGCGCCCGGCCGCTTTTCACGAGCAGCGTGGTGGCCACCGTCAGCGCAATCGCCGCGAGCAGCTGGTTCGCCATTCCGAACAGCGGGAAAAGCTGGTTGATGCCGCCGAGCGGGTCGGTCACCCCGGCCCACAGGAAATAACCCCAGGCGCCGACGACCAGCGCGCTGCCCAGCCACACGCCGGGCCACCAGCTCACCCGGCCGAGCGGTTTCCAGACGTTCCCGAGCATGTCCTGCACCATGAACCGGCCGACCCGGGTGCCGGCGTCGACGGTGGTCAGGATGAACAGCGCCTCGAACATGATCGCGAAGTGGTACCAGAACGCGACGAGGTCGTTTCCGAAGGCGCCGGAAAGCAGGTTCGACATGCCCACGGCCAGCGTCGGCGCGCCGCCGGTGCGGGCGACCAGCGACGACTCACCGACGGCGTGGGCGGCCGACGTCAACGCGTCCGGGGTGACCGTGAATCCCAGCTGCGCCACCGCGTGCGACGCCGAAGCGGCCGTCGCTCCGACGACGCCGGCGGGCGCGTTCATCGCGTAGTACAGCCCCGGGCTGAGCACCGCCGCCGCGATCAGCGCCATCAGCGCGACGAACGCCTCCGTCAGCATCGCGCCGTAGCCGACCAGCCTGATCTGCGACTCCTGCTGGATCAGCTTCGGGGTCGTACCCGAGGCGACGAGCGCGTGGAACCCGGACAGCGCGCCGCAGGCGATCGTGATGAACAGGAACGGGAACAGGCCGCCGGCGAACACCGGCCCGGCGCCGCTGTGCGCGAACGGGCTGACCGCGTCGGCGCGCAGCGCGGGCAGCTCCACCAGGACGCCGACGGCGAGCAGCCCGATCGTCCCGACCTTCATGAACGTCGAGAGGTAGTCGCGCGGCGCGAGCAGCAGCCATACCGGCAGCACGGAGGCGAGGAAGCCGTAGCCGACGAGGCAGCCGACCAGCGCCTTCGGGCTGAGCGTGAGGGCGCCCGCCAGGCCGGACTGCGCCACCCAGTGGCCGCCGACGATCGCCGCGAACATCGCCGCGACGCCGAGCGCGGTCGCCTCCGCCACCCGGCCGGGCCGCAGGATCCGCAGGTAGACGCCCATGAACAGCGCGATCGGGATCGTCATCGCGATCGAGAACGTGCCCCACGGCGAATGCGCCAGCGCCCCGACGACGACCAGCGCGAGCACCGCCAGCAGGATGACCATGATGGCGAGCACGGCGACGAGGGCCGCCGTCCCGCCGACCGGGCCGATCTCGTCGCGGGCGAGCTGGCCGAGACTCCTCCCGTCGCGGCGCAGCGAGAAGAACAGCGTGACCATGTCCTGCACGGCCCCGGCGAAGATCACGCCGACGACGATCCAGATCGTGCCCGGCAGATAGCCCAGCTGCGCCGCGAGCACCGGCCCGACCAGCGGACCCGCCCCGGCGATCGCCGCGAAGTGGTGGCCGAACAGCACCCTACGGTCCGTCGGCTGGTAGTCGACGCCGTTCTCGAGGCGCTCGGCCGGCGTGGCCCGAGTGTCGTCGACGCCGAGCACCCGGTGCGCGACGAACCTGGCGTAGAAGCGGTACGCGAGCGCGAACGAGCAGACGCCGGCGACCAGGATCCAGGCCGCGGAGATCGACTCGCCCCGGGCCAGCGCGAGCACGGCCCAGCCGACCGCGCCGGCCACCGACACCGCCGCCCAGCCGGCGATCGACGTGAGCTGGCGTGCCCGGCGCGCCGGGCCGCCGCCGCCGCCGCCGCCGACGACGACGACGGCGGCCTGGCCGGGGCCGGGGCCGGGGTCAGCGCCGGGGTCAGCGCCGGCCTGCGTGGTCACGCCCGCCGACCCTGGGAACGGAGCCCCACGGGTCGGGGCAGGTCGCAGCTGAACTGCCGGAGGCCGAGCCGTCGCCGGCAGTCGACGAGGATCTCCCGACCGGCGAGGCTCCGGTAGGCGAGCGGGTGTGCCTTCGCGATGCCATCCGGATCGACGTTCAGGGTGTGGAACCGTCGGAATCTCGACGGCCCGGGCCGAAGCGCGGCGTACAGCCAGGGCTGGCCGGCGCACCCGCAGCAGACCCGCAACGCGGCCCAGTCGAACACGATCATCTCGTCGTCGCGCAGCGAGGCGCGGGCGCGGTCGGTGAGCCGGACGACGGGCGGTGCGGCCCGATCGGCGGCCGGCGGCGGCGCGGGTGGATCGACGGGGGCTGGCGGTGGCGCATCGACGGGGGGCGGCGGTGGCGCCGCGTCCGCCGGGCCGCCGGGGCACGGCTTCGTCGTGTCTGCCCTGGTCCACGGGGTCGTCATCGGCATCCAGGCTCCCTTGATGGTGAGGTCGCCTGTTTATAGCGGCCCGCCTCACGGTCTGCGAGGAATTAATGACGATGTGTGACGGGCGGGTCGCGGTGTGACGGACCTGGGAGAGATGTCCCAGGTCGCCATGGAGGCTCCTGTTGGGTGATCGCCGGTTGCGCCCGGGTGGTCGTGAAATCGGCCTGGTCGCGACCACCGCGGGGCACAAACGCCGATCATGCGGGCCGGACGGATGGGACCGGCCCCGGCGGGGGCGGCGGCGCTAGCTCGCGACAGCAGCGGCACGGGGCTGGGTCGCATCGCTCCGGCGACCTTTGTCATCTAACGGTTGGGCTTGCGTGTCGCGTCGGCTACGTTCCGGCGGGTGGCCGACTCCTGGACGCTCGCCGTCCCCGCGATGACCTGTCTCGCACCACGACGGTGGTCCACTCCGTGCCGGAGCCGGCAGAGGGCGAGGTGCTGCTGCGCGTCGACCGGGTCGGCATGACCGCGAACAACATCACGTACGCCGTCCTCGGCGACACCTACCGCTACTGGGAGTTTTTCCCGCCCGCCGCCTGCGGCCTCGGTGGCTGCCCTCGACGCATCGGTGCCTACCGCCTACCTCGACCTCGCCGGCCGGCCCGAGCTGCGCACCGCGATCAAGGAACGTTTCGGCGACCGGCTCACCCAGGACATCGCCGTCGGGCTTACCAACCAGATCCCCAACGCGCGCAGCGCCGGGAGCGTCTTCTTCGCGCCTGACCAGATGGCCAAGCGCAGCAGGGACTGGGGCCGCGACGGGCTCGATGCCCGCTTCGCCGACGCCTGGCGCCGGTTCCTGCCGCTTGCCACCCAGACGGTCGATGTGCAGGTGAGCGACGGCGTCGCGGGTCTGCGGGGCGCCTGGCTTGCCGTGCTCGGCGGCCAGACCGACCCCCGCACCGGGAACATCATCGCGCTCTGAGTAGACGCGCGACCGGGCGCTTAACAGATTCCCGAGTATTCCGCGGAGGACGTCGTCGCGTACGCGCTCAGGTCGGTCAACGGCGTACCCGATAGCGCAGGTGCAGCACCCGATCGCCCTGAATAATGACGTCGGGATCCTCCAACAGGTGCTGCGCGTGGACCGACCCGAAGTAGCGCTTGCCGGACCCGAACACCACGGGTACGACGTCCATGCGCACCTCGTCGACCAGGCCCTCGGCGAGTACCTGGCCACCGACGTCGCCGGCGGCGACCTCGACGACGCGGTCACCCGCAAGCTCCTGCGCTTTGGCCACGGCTGCCTTGACGCCGTCGACGAAATGGAACGGCGCCTCGGGGTCCCAGCCGTCGGGCTCCGGCCGGTGCGTCACGACGACCACGTGGTCGATCCCACTCGGCGGCGTCCCGTCCCAGCCGTCCGTGATGTCGAAGACGTGGCGGCCGACGAGCGTCACCCCGATCTGGTCCCAGTAGGGCCGGATGTAGTCGTAGGACCTCTGCGACACCTTCACCGCGCCGCTCTCGTCCAACGGGACGTCACCGCTGGACAACCAGTCGAACAGCGGTCCCGGCTGGTCATTCTCGTCCGCGACGAAGCCGTCCACCGACACCGAGCTGTACATGACCACCTTGCCCACGGGACTCTCCTCTGCTCTGGGGTTCGTCAGACGGGGCGGCGTGTCCTGCGGGCGGAGGGGGCGGGTTTTCCTCGGCGGCTGACGCCGAGCCGCGCACCGGATTCCCGGCTTGGCCGTTCGGCGCGCAGGTTGAGGGGCTGGCCGGCGATGCGGGTGCGGGTCAACGCCTGCTGGGTGTCCTTGGTCAGGTCGACGGGAAGTTCGACGAGGCTGTAGTCGGCCCGGATGTCGATCCGGCCGAAGTCCGCCCGGTCCAGGCCGCCCTCGTTGGCGAGTGCCCCGACGATCTGGCCCGGGGTGACCCGCTGGCGATGCCCGACCCCGATCCGGTAGGTGGCATAGACCGGCCGCGGGCCGCCGGCGCCGCGGCCGGGCCGTTCGCGGGCAGCCGGGGCGGTGTCCGGGGGGAGGAGGAACTCTCCCTGTTCCTGGCGGGTCATCACGGCCAGCGCTGCGGCGATGTCGGCGAGCGGCACGTCGTGCTCGCGGGTGTAGCCAAGGATCAGGTCCCTGAACACGGCGTGGGCTGGCGCGTCGAGCGCGGCGGTGATCGCGTCGTGGAACTTCGCGACCCGCCGGGCGTTCACGTCCGCCGCGGTGGGCAGTTCCATCTCGGCGATCGGCTGGCGGGTCGCCTTCTCGATCGCGGCGAGCAGGCTCTTTTCCCTGGGGGTGACGAGCAGCAGCGCCTCGCCGCTGCGCCCGGCGCGGCCGGTACGGCCGATGCGGTGGACGTACGACTCCGGGTCGGTGGGGATGTCGTAGTTGACGACGTGGGTGACCCGTTCGACGTCGAGGCCGCGGGCGGCGACGTCCGTGGCGACGAGCAGGTCGAGAGTGCCGTCGCGGAGCTGGGCGATGAGCTTCTCCCGCTGCGGCTGGCTGAGGTCGCCGTTGATCGCCTCGGTGGCGAACCCGCGGCTGCGCAGCTGCGCGGCGACGTCCTCGGTCGCCGACTTCGTCCGCACAAAAATGATCATCGCTTCGAACGGCTCGACTTCGAGGACCCGGGTGAGCGCGTCCATCTTGCGCGGCCCGGCGACGGTCAGGAACCGCTGCCGGGTATTCGCGGCCGTGACGGTCCGCGCCCTGACGGTGATCTCGACCGGGTCGCGCAGATACTGCCGCGAGATGCGCCGGATCGGCGCGGGCATCGTCGCGGAGAACAGCGCGACCTGCTTGCTGTCGGGGGTGTCGGCGAGAATTCGGTCGACCTCCTCCTGGAAGCCCATCCGAAGCATCTCGTCGGCCTCATCGAGGACCAGCATGCGCAGGGCGCCCAGATTGAGCGTCCCGCGTTCCAGGTGGTCGATGACCCGCCCGGGAGTGCCGACGATGACCTGCGCGCCGCGGCGGATCCCGGCCAGTTGGGGAGCGTAGGCCTGCCCTCCGTAGACGGGCAGCACATGCAGGCCGGGCAGGTGGTGGGCATACCGGCCGAGCGCCTCGGCGACCTGCAGGACCAGTTCCCGGGTCGGGGCGAGCACGAGCGCCTGGGTGGCGGTGCTGCGCACGTCGATCCTGGACAGGATGGGGAGCGCGAACGCGGCGGTCTTGCCGGTCCCGGTCTGGGCGAGGCCGACGACGTCGCGGCCCGCGAGCAGGGCGGGGATCGTGCCGACCTGGATCGGCGACGGCACCTCGTAGCCGAGTTCGGTGAGGGCTTGCAGGACTGCGGTACCAAGCCCGAGGTCTTGGAACGTCGGCTGGTCTTCGGACTCGGTCACACCTGAGAATACGGTTCCTGCGCGGCAGCCCCCGCGCACCACCCTGCCGGTAAGGCACGTTTACGGTGGTCGGATGGGTGGCGAAGGCGGACCGCGGCTCGAACTGCTGGCCGACGACGACCGCCCCGGCGGTTGGCTGATGCTGATGAACCAGGTCCGGCAGTCCTACGTCGATCTGCGCGACCCGGCCTACCTGGACTTCGAGTACATCCAGGGTTTCGCCGACGTGGTCGACGCGCTGCCAGCCGGCCCGCTGTCGATGACACACATCGGCGGCGGGGCCTGCACCTTCGCGCGGTACGTCGCGCACGTCCGGCCGGGCTCGCCCCAGCTCGTGCTCGAACCGGACGCGGAGGTGACAGCGCTCACGCGGGCGCGGCTGCCGCTTCCGCCAGGGCACCGGATCCGCGTCCGCCCGCACGAGGGACGGGCGGCCCTCCGCACGCTGCGGGACGGCACGGCCGACGTGGTCGTCGTCGACGCCTTCGCCGACGGGCGGGTACCGGCGACGCTGACGACCGCAGAGTTCTTCGCCGATGTGGCGCGGGTGCTGCGCCCGGCCGGCGTCATGCTGGCGAATCTGCCTGACGGCGGACGAGGCGGGGGGCGTTACGTCCGGCGGGTGACAGCGGCGGCGCGGACCGTCCTGCCGACGGCGTTGCTGCGCGCCGATCCGGGGGTGTTCAAGGAACGCCGATTCGGCAACGTCGTGCTGGCGGCGACGCGGGGCGAGCTGCCGGTCAGACCGGTCGCCCAGGCGGCGGCCAGGGCGCCGCTACCGCAGAAGGTGCTCGCCGGCGATGCCCTCGACCACTTCGTCGGCGGCGCGGCGCCGTTCACCGACGCGGACGGCGCGCTCTCACCCGCCCCGCCGGACGACCTGTGGCGGATCGGCTGACGGGCGCTGACGTCCTTGACGTCCTTGACGTAATGACTCCGTCAATCTATCATTTACCTATGCTCTACCCCACGCCGTCGCTCGCGCCTGCCGATGAGCGTGTGCTCGACGAGATCGACGCCATGCGGCAGGCGCTGAGGCATCAAATACAGACCACGCCCTCGAAATGGACTGCCGGGCTCCGCAAGTTCCTCACCGCTGATGCGGTCGCGGCCTCGAACTCCATCGAGGGTTTCAAGGTATCCACGATTGATGTCGAGGATTTGTTGGATGGCGAGCGGGATGTTGAGGTCTCGGATGAAAATCGCGAAGAGACCCTTGCCTACCAGCGGATGATGACGTATATCCAGACATTGCACGACGCCCAGGACTTCAGCTACAGCAAGGGTCTCTTCAACGCCCTGCACTGGATGTTGCAGGGCCACCGGCATTCCGCGCGCAAGCTGGCCGGCCAGTGGCGTCGGGGTCCCGTCTACGTTACGGACGCCCGCGACCCCAGCATCGCGGCCTACACCGCCCCCGACGCCAACGAGGTCCCGGCCCTCATGGAGGAACTCGTCGGCTGGCTCGGCGCCGAGGACGACACCCACCTGTTCGTCCGGGCGGCAATGGCACATCTGCACCTCGTGTCCATCCATCCCTGGACCGATGGGAACGGCAGGATGTCCCGTTCGCTCCAGACGTTGATGATCGCCCGGGAGGGTGTCCTCGCCCCGGAGTTCTCGTCCATCGAGGCGTGGCTCGGTCGCCCTGGCAACACCTGGGAGTACTACCGAGAACTGGCCGATCGGGGCCCGCGGTACGTCCCCGGTCAGGACGTCGCCAGCTGGATTCGCTTCAACCTGACCGCCTATCACCAGCAGGCCCAGACCGTTCAGGGACGACTCGACCGTTCCGGTCAGGTGTGGGGTGCGCTCTCGGAGTTCGCCGACGGTGCCGACCTCGACGAGCGCGTGGTGACCGCCCTCCACGACGTGGCCATGGCCGGACGTGTCCGCCGCTCACGTTACGAGCACGCCGAGGGTCTCAGCCTGCAACAGGCACAACGCGACCTCCGCGACCTCACCACCGCTCAGGTCCTGGTACCGGTCGGCCGCACCCGGGCCCGCTACTACACGGCGGGCCCTCGCTTCCCCCAGCCCGCGCTCGACACCGCGCGCACCCCGATGACCCTGAGCAATCCGTACACCGACTGACAACAGCTTCTCCCGGCGGCGTGATCGGCTTGGGGGCACCGGGACTGTTGCACTAACGGCTCTGGCGCACATTCGATGGTGACGCGCAGTGATCGCGCGGCACCACATCGCCCGTGTCGACTTCGTCCAGTCGCACCGTCACCACCGAACGTGCGCCAGAGCCGTTCACGGCACAGTCCCTGATGCTGTGCTTTTCTTGCCCACGGGTGGCCGGGTGGTGGCATCGGGGAGGTCGTCGGGAATCGGCCGGGGTGGTTTTCTCCGAGGACGCGGGATCGCGAGCAACGCCGCGGGGTCGTCCTGCCGCAGGGCCCCGCTGGTGCAGGTATCGGTAGTAGGGGACGGGCCGTCGCCGTGCACCAGCGCGGCCGCGCTCGACGAGGCGAGGGGCGAGCTGTCCCCGGACGGTCAGGCGATGGGCAGCCCGCCGTCGATCCGCAGGTGTGCGCCGGTGACGAAGTCGGCCGCGGGATCGGCAAGGAACACCACCGTGCGGGCGATGTCGTACGGTCTGCCGAGGCGCGGGACGAGCGCCGGGTACACCTCGCCCGCAGCGTTGCGCTCGATCTCCTCCCAGGTGTCGCCCCAGCCCTTCGTGGCCGCCTGCGACTCCACCCAGGCGCGTAGGCCTTCGCTGGCGATGAAACCCGGACTGATGGCGTTGGCGGTCACGCCGGTTCCCCGCAGGGCGATCGCCAGGCTGGTGGTGAAGGCGAGAACTCCCGTCTTGGCCGCCTTGTAGTCGGCAAGCACGGGGATCGGGTTGTCGACGATGGCACTGGCGATCTGGATGATGCGGCCCCAGCCACGTTCGATCATGCCGGGAGCGATCGTCTGGGTGACGGACACCATCGAGACGACGTTGGCCTGGTAGGACGCCAGCCACTCCTCGGGACTGGCGCCGAACCAGTCTGTGGCGCCCTGCTGCGACGCCGCACCGCCGGCGTTGTTGACGAGGATGTCGATCGGCCCGACCGCGATCGCCTGGGCGGCGATCTCCCGCGCCGAATCCGGGTCGTCGAGGGGGCCCATGACGGTGGCGACGTCGGCGCCGACCGAGCGCAGCTCCTTCTCGACGGCGGCGAGTTTGCCAGCATCACGGCCGTGCAGGACGAGTGCTGCACCCGCCGCGGCAAGCGCGCGGGCGCTCTCGGCGCCGATGCCGGAACTGGAGCCGGTGACGAACGCCCGACGGCCGTGCAGGAACCCAGTCACACTCGGCCTCCGCACGCCGCGCTGCCGAAGACACCCTGGTCGTGGTTCTCGCTCACCGCGCCACCATCGATGGCGGCCTTTGCCCGCATCCGCAAACCCTCCGCTCTCACCACGGCAAGATCGTGTCCCACCGCTATGAGACGAGTCTCGTCGGCAGGATCGGCCCGGCACAAGGCCGGTCCCGGCCAGTGGACGCCGGAACTGGCCGCACGCGCGCGGTCCCTCGCGACCGGTACTCCCGAATGTCTCGGGGGAGCAGTCCGACCAGCGCGGCCAGGACGGAACACCAGGTCGGCTGCCAGCGCGATCGGTGCGTCTGCCAAGCCCGCTTCCCCATCTCGACGACCAGAACAGATCAGGCGACGGACTGTTCCTGGCAGTAGGAGCGGTAGGTAGCCGACGAGGTCAGCAGCGAGGTGTGGGTGCCGACGGCGGTGACCTGGCCGTGTTCGACGACGGCGATCTGGTCGAGGCCGCGGACGGTGGCGAGGCGGTGGGCGATGACGAGGGAGGTCCGGCCGGCCATGAGCCGGTCGAGGGCGTCGAGGACGGTTCGTTCGCTGGCGGCGTCGAGGGCGCTGGTGGCCTCGTCGAGGACGACGATGGCGGGGTCCTTGAGCATCATCCGGGCGATGGCGATGCGTTGGCGCTGTCCGCCGGAGAGCAGGACGCCGTGTTCGCCGACGGGGGTGTGGATGCCGTGATCCCAGTCGCGGACGAAGCTCCAGGCGTTGGCGGCGTCGAGAGCGCCGATGATGTCGGCGTCGGTGGCGTCTGGCCGGGCGAGGCGCAGGTTGCGGGCCAGGGAGCCGCTTAGCAGGACGGAGTCCTGGAAGACGACGCCGACGGCGGCGCGGACGGAGTCCTGGCTGACGGTGCGCAGGTCCTGGCCGTCGATGGTGACGCGGCCGTCGGTGGGGTCGAAGAACCGGAGCAGCAGCTGGGCGACGGTGGACTTCCCGGAGCCGGACGGGCCGACCAGGGCCAGGCTCTGGCCGGGCGCGATGGTGAGGTCGAAGCCGTCGAGGACGCGGTGCGACGGCCGGGCGGGGTAGGCGAAGCCGACCTGTTCGAAGGTGACGGCGCCGCCGGTGACGGCCAGCGCTGGGGCGTGCGGGCGGTCGTGGACGGCGGGTCGCTCGGCGAACAGTTCGGCGGCCCGTTCGCTGGCGGTGAGCCCGGCGATGACCTCGGGAAGGTTGGTCATGACGACGGTCAGGGCGCTGGAGCCGCGTAGCCAGAAGCCCCAGACGGCCACGACGTCGCCAATGGCGAGGGTGCCGGACGCGGATCGCCAGGCGCCGACGAACAGCAGGAGGAACGGGGCGAGGAAGGCGAGGTGCAGGCCCAGGGGGTCGGCGTAGCGATGCTGGAGCCGGGCGAGGGACTCGGAGCTGTCGCGCAGCCGGTCGGTACCGTCGCGTACCTCGTCGAGCGCGTGCGACTCGGCGTTGAACGCCTTCAGGAGGGTGTTCACGCCGAGCATTTCGGTGAGGGTGCCGGACGTCTGGCCGAGCTCGTCGCGGATGTCGCGGCCGCGGCGGCGCAGCCGCGGGAGGACGAGCAGCGTCCAGACGACCGCGACGGCGAGCAGGCCCAGCGCGATGAGCATCATCTGGCCGTCGACCCAGCCGATGAGGCCGACCGAGATGAACAGCATGGCCACCGCCCACCACACCGACAGGCCCTGCCAGGTCGTCACCTCCAGGCGCTCGATGTCCTGGTTGATCCGGGCGGCGACGTCGCCGACGCGGGAGCGGTGGAAGAAGTCGACCGACTGGCGCTGCACGTGTTCGTACAGGTCGCGGCGCAGGTTGTTCGCCCAGCGGGCCGCGCCGCGGCGGGTCCAGGTGTGGGCCAGGTAGGCCGAGGTCAGGAACGTGACGGAGATGACGGCCGCGGCCAGCGCCGGACCCGTCCAGCCGCCGTGCAGGAACGCCCGCGGGTCGTCCTGGATCCGGTTGAGCACGACGCGGAACACAGCGGGCGTCAGGCTCTGCGCGACCGCGTCGACGAGGATCAGGGCGTAGCCGGCGACGAGCATCCAGCCGCCGTCCCCCGCGTGTGTGAACAGCACCCGCAACGGATGCGCGGGCTGCTCCGCTTCCGTGCGCCGTGGTCGATGTGGTCTCACCGGTCGGGGGTGGCGGCCGGTGCGAGGATCTTGTAGACCCGCTCCCGGAGGTCCGTGATGGCCTGGCCGGCGTCGGTGGCCGGCTCGCGTGGGGGCAGGCCGAAGCCGGTGTACATGACGCGGCGCTCGGCGGCCAGCGGCGGGGTCGACGCGTGCAGGGTGCAGGTCAGGTGCACGGTGAGGTCGCCGGCCTCGGTGGGGACGGGGACGACGGGCAGGTAGGGACGCGTCTTGGCGATCTCGACGGGCATGAGCACGCGGTGGGAGCCGGCGATGACCTGCAGCTGGCCGTTGTCCTCGCCGCTGGCGGTGACGGCGATCCCCACGATGGCGGAGGAGCAGGTGTAGGCGTGCCGGCCGAAGTGGCAGTCGCGGTGGAACGCGAGGTCGGAGGGGCCGGCGGTGACGTGGAGGGGTTTGATGAGCGCTTCCAGGCCCCGTCCCTCTGCCGGGCGGGCGATCAGGGTCTCGTCGCCGGCGAGGGCCTGGCGCAGCCGGTCCCAGCGTTCGCCGCGCAGGATCGCCGCGGTTGTGGGCGAGCGCTCGATGAACTCCTGGAGGCGGACGCAGCGGCGGGTCCCGTCCGCCACGGTCGCCCACCACGAGCGGCCGTCCCCTTCCCGGTAGTCGGGCAGCGCCCGGTCGATGTCGGCCGAGACGGCGGCCATGTCCGCCGGGTCGATCCAGCCGCGCAGGTGCAGGAAGCCGGCCTCGCGCAGGAAATGCGCGATGTCGGCGGGGTCGTCGCCGGGGCCGAGGACACGGTTGAGGTCCAGGGGCTCGCCGCGGCGGTCGCGGAAGTCGACGTCGCCCGTGACCGGCCAGCCTTCGAGCAGGCACAGCCACAGCGAGTCCCAGACCGAGACGTCCCGCCTGTCGCCGCCCCGGTAGCGCAGCTCGCGCGCGGCCGCCATCGCGCCGAACGATCGCTGGTTCTGTACCCAGTCGGAGAAGTCGTCGTCGGTGAAGCTGACGACGAGCGCGCCGTCGGCGATGCCGGGCGAGCAGCGAAGTTCTGTTCCGTCGGCGGAGAAGGTCCACGCCGAGCCCGCGAGCTCGATCGCGAGCGGCGGGGCGCCCAGGAAGTCGACGCCCTGGGCGACGAGGTGGCCGTTGCGCGCGGCGAGGTCCTGGAAGTCGGTCGCCAAGAAGTCGTCCATCCGGACATGACGAAGATCGGCATCCCGACGGGTACGGCGATCCAGAGAAACGTACACACCCACTCCTCTCCGACGGAGATCGAACTCCGCTCGACGGTGCGCTGGCCCCGCATGCCCGACACCAGACCTACAAGATCGACACACGAGTACGGACCGAACCCGGAACGGGACCGCCCTAACCCGAAACGGGACCGCGCTCCCACCTCGATGGCCTGGCCAACGCGCAGGGCGCGGCGGGTGGCACACCCGCGCACCGATGGCCGGCGGACGTCGTGACGGTTGCATGCTGCGACACAGGTGGCCGGGGCGGACGGACCGGCGCGAGTCTCATCCACGTCGGCTGCTACTGGCGACCGGATGCCGCCAGTGACAGCGACACTAGCCCAACACCATCATTACATCAAGGTAGATGTATCATTTTTGCTGTAACGACATGGTGGACAGATGCGAGCCGACGCGGACCAGCGGAAGCCGCCCGAGCCGCAGCGCGTCCTGCACGCAGCGCGGTGGCCGCCCGCCAGCCGAGGACCTCGGTACGCGGGTGCGGCCACAGCACACGGATCAACACGCCGTCCCATCCCGTCGGCCCCGGCCGGCGGCAGGACCTCGACCGCGCGCCTGGCAGACTGGCCCGGCACCACGGTTTGCATCAAGCTAGATGCATTGCTCTTGCTGTAAGGACGCCATGGACGGATTCGAGCTCTTCCAACTGGGCCGCAGGCTGATGAAGCTCGGCGAGCAGGCGATCCCCGAAGTCGGAGTCCTACGCCTGTCCGGCCCGACCCGGGCGGTCGTGTTCGACGTCTTCGAGAACCCCGACAGTTCCATCCTGGACATCACCGCCCGCGTCCACTTCCCTCAGAGCCAGGTCTCCGCGTGCGTGGCCCGGCTACGCCAGGCCGGCGTCCTCGAGACGACCACCGATCCGGAGGACCGCCGCAGAACCCTTGTCCGGCCCACCGCCAAGGCGAGACGCCGAGCCCACGACCGGCCGCCCGCGAGGATCGACGAGGCCATCGCACAGGCGATCGGCACTGACGACCCCGCCGACATCAGTCGCGTCCAGGACACGCTGGCGGTCCTCGCGGACCTGCTCCGACCGCGAGACCAGCCGGACGACCCGGATTCCGTCTCGCCGTCACCGTGACACAAGCGCCTCACCCAGCTCACCCAGCTGCACGCGTGGGGTGCCCCCGCGCCTGTTCCGGGCCGGCGAGGGTAGGCAGACCGGTAACGGTGACCCGCACCCCGACCGCCCCGCGACCAGCTGGGCCGGCATCCTTCACGAGTACGAACATGCCGCCTGACCTGCCCGGACGTATTCTTCGGCGGGCACACCGCGTGTGCGACGGCCCGCCGATCGGGCAGGGCTACCTCGGCGGCGGGCCGTCGCGGTCACTGGCCGGCGCTCTGGAACTGGCCGTCCTTGATCGGGGCGGGCTTGATGAAGACAAACTCGCTGGCCGCTGGCCGCGGGTCGTGCCGCTGGGCGCTGTAGTTGTACCTCGACAGGATCGCGGTCTCGGCCGCCGCGTGGACCTTCGGATCCTCCAGTGCCTTCGCCAGCGGCGCGGGGTCGGTCGAGCCGGCCTGCTCGGCGGCGGCCTGCACCAGCGGCAGCGCATCGTAGTTGTAGGCAAGCAGCAGCGTCGACCTGATCGGGCCGATGGCCCTCATCGCCGCGACGGCGCGGGTCACCCAGGTCGCGGAGGCGTCGTACCGGATGCTTTTCCCGATCTCGACGACGAGGTTGCGAACGGCCGGCGTGCCGAGCACACCCGACGGCGGGGCCGAGGAGATCAGCCCGGTGGCCGCGACCGATCCGTCGCCGACGATGGGGATGTCCAGCCCGAGTTTGTCGACGCCGTTGAGGACGTATCCCAGCGGCGCGCCGTAGGCGTCCAGCAGCAGCACGTCCGGGTGCTGGGTTGGCCTGGTCGTCGGCGACGGTGACGACCACGTGACGACCGCCGACTCCGCCGGAGTCGTTCACCACGGCAGCCGCCGCCTGCACGGACAGTATGGACGTCGAGGCATTGTCTCCCAGCGCCCCGGCGGCCGACACCCTTCGCCGCGCCGTCCCGCCGTGACGGTCAGATCTTCAGGAGTCCGGCGGTGTTCGTCCGAAGCACTCGGTCGAGGTCCGCGGGGCGGACGACGCCGAGTTCCGCGTCGAAGTGGCGCGGGGTGTCGCGGCCCTCGCCGTGCGGCCAGTCGGATCCGAACAGGACATGCTCGGCGCCGAGAAGGCCGACGAGGTCGTCGAGTGGGGCCTCGTGGCCGGAGTCGAGAAACGGCGCGACGTAGAAGGAACGCCGGAGGATCTCGCTGGGCCGGTCGTGGATGGGCCCGCCGAGCCAGGTCGCCGAGGGCGACCCCGCGACGAAACGGTAGGCGGCGTCGAGCTCGTCCAGCAGCGGCCGCACCCACCGGGATCCGTTCTCGACGCTGAGGACCTTGAGGTCAGGGAAGCGTCCGAACAGGTTGTGGAAGATCAGCGCGGCGATCGTGTCGGTTGCCGGTCGGGTCGCGAAGCAGGCGTACCACTGGAAGGCGGACTGGTTCGTGTGGTCGTAGTAGGGGTCCTCGCCCCAGAACGTCGACAGCAGGCGTTCGTAGCCGTTGGTCGTGATGTGCAGGGCGACGGGCACCTGTGCCTCGTGCACCCGCGCCCAGAACGGGTCGAAGTCGGGGTGCGCGGGCGATCTGCCGTTGACCGGGCCGAGCCGGATCTGGACGATCCGAGCGCCGAGCCCCATCACTCGCTCGAACTCGGCGACCGCCTCGTCGATGACCTGCAGCGAGATGAATGGGGCAGCGAACAGCTTGTTCTGGTACGCGAAGCCCCAGTCCTCCTCGATCCATCGGTTGAACGCCCGCGCCGCGGCGGACACCGCCTCCGGCGGCAGTGTCCGCGCCCCGCCGACGGGCGCGTCGAACGCGAGTCCGCTGCTCGGGAACAGCACGGCGGCGTCGATGCCCCACTCGTCGAGCAGGCGTAACCTGACGTCACGGTCGGTGTACTCCGGCGCGGTGCCGTCGACCATCCGGACGTCGTAGGCCTCGCCGCGCTCCCGGGCGACGAGCCTGCGCTCCAGCTCGCAGTCGCCCGGAGTCGTCGACCTCACGGCCCGTGTTGATCCGTGTCTTGCCGGCCGCGCGGCCGGATGTGTCGCGATGAACCGCGGATTCAGTTGGTCGTGCTGCCGCCGTTCAGGCCGATCGTCTGGCCGGTCATCCAGGCGGACTCGGGCGAGGCGAGGTACACGACCGCCACCGCCGCGCCCCGTGCCGCGAGCGCGCGCACGATACCGGCTCCCGTGTTCTGCCCGGCACCGGTCACCAGGGCCACCCGACCCGACAAGTCAAACATCGCGCTCCTTCCTGTTCGGCTGGGATGCACCGGCAGGTGAATCAGCTCTGGATGTGGCCCAGACCGGCCATGGACTGGGCCGCGAGGCGCGCCCGGACCAGTGCGCCGATCTCAGCGAGCGCGAGACGTGCTCGGGCGAGGTACTCGGTGCGCATGAGGAAGCCGTGGTACACGCCCGGGTAGCGCAGCAGGGCGGTCTGCACGCCCGCGGCGCGCAGCCGGGCTCCGTAGGCTTCCGCGCCGTCGCGCGTGGGGTCGTGCGAGGCGGTGACCACGATCGCGGACGCCGCCCCGGCTAGGTCCGCCACCAGCCCGGGCACCGCTCCCGACGGGAGCGCCGACTCGTCCGGGCCGTAGTAGCTCTGCCGCATCCACCTCATGTCGTCGCGGGTGATCACGGGGCCGTCGGCGAACTCCCGCACGGAGGGTCGGTCAAGATCACCATCGAGACCGGGATTGATCAGCAACTGCAGCATCGGCGCCCGGTCGGCGCCGCGGGCCGCCAGCGCGACCGACGCGGCCAGCGAGCCGCCCGCGCTGTCGCCGGCCACGCCGATTCGGTTCGGGTCGAGCCCCAGTTCCGCGGCATGCTCGGTAGCCCACGCCAGCGTGGCCGTTGCCTCGTCGTTGGCGACGGGGTAGCGGTGTTCGGGTGCGAGTCGGTACTCCACGGACAGCAGTACCGCGCCGGTGGCCTTGGCGAGGTGGCGGGTGGCGTTGTCATAGGAGTCCAGGCTGCCCACGATGTAGCCGCCTCCGTGGAAGTACACGAGGCCGGGCATCGCCGTGCCTGCCTCGGGCTGGTAACGGCGTACCCGCAGCGGGCCGTGCGGTCCGTCGAACTCCAGGTCGGCCACGTCGTACAACTCGGGGCCTTGTGGCCGTGGCATCGTCTCCATGAGTTCGCGGGCCCGGGCGTAACCGAGTTCGTGCAACGGTGGGGCCCCGGCGGCTCGGGCGGCGGCCACGAGTTCGGCGGCGTCCGGGTCGAGCCCGGCGGGGACCGTGATCTGTGGGCTGGTCATCGCAGCGTGAAGTGGTCTTCGAGCGGGGACCTCAGCCGGCTCCAGTAGTCCACCATCCGCCACGGGGAAGGGACGATCGGGCGTCCCCGGGCAGTGCGGTAATAGGTGTGGGCTGTCGGGGCGTGGCACCAGATGGTGCCGGCCATCGCCTCGTCGACCTCGGCGATGAACGTGTCGTGTGCTTCCTGGGTGACCTCGATGCTGCTTGCTTCACGTTCGACCAGCAGTTGGAGGCATTCCATGATGTAGTGCACGTTTGCTTCCACGGTGAAGTTGTGCCCGCCGCCGTGGCCCGCGCTCGAGTTCGGCGCGGAGGTGATGAACAGGTTCGGGAAGCCGGGCACCGTCCCGCCCAGGTAGGCCGACTGGGCGTCGGTGCGCCACACGTCGGCGAGGGTGCGGCCGTCACGTCCGGCGATCCGCACAGGCGCGAGGTAGTCGAGGGTGAACCCGGTCGCCCAGATGATCACATCCAACTCGATGAGCTCCCCGTCGCCGGTGACGATCCCCTCCGGCACGATCCGCTCGACCGGCGCGGTCACGACCCGGGATTGGTCACGGCGCAACGCCGCGTAGTAGCCCCCAGGGTCCTTGATGATCCGCTTGCCCATCGGTGGGAAGTCCGGCGTCATCGCCGCCGCGAGCTCGGGATCATCGCCGAACATCTCGTCGATGTAGCCGAGGCACAGCTGCCGCACCCGCTCGTTGGCCGGCGAGATCGAATGGGTATTGGTCCGCATCCACTCCTCATCGGCGCGGATGTTGGGATAGAGATTGTCCGAGAGAAACCAGTAGACCTTCAACCGGCACCACTGGTGATAGAACGGCACGTGCCGCAACGCCCACCGCTCCGCCGCCGGCACCTCTCCCTCGCCGGAGTACCTGGGGATGACCCAGTGCGGCTGTCGCTGGAACAGCACCAGCTCCCCGACCTCGTCGACAATCGAGGGCACCACCTGGATCGCCGTCGCACCCGCGCCGACCACCGCGACCCGCCGACCGGCCAGTGGCACGGACGGATCCCACCGGGCCGTGTGGAACTGGTCGCCCGCGAACGCGCCCCGGCCGGGGACGTCGGGAAGCGACGGACGGTTCAGGAACCCCGCCGCCGTGATCACGGCCGCGGCGCTCGCGGTCCGCACCGTCCCGTCCGACTGGCGCAGTGTGAGCCGCCACCGCCGGGCGTCGTCGTCCCAGCGCAGATCGGTCACCTCGGTGCCGAACGAGATACGTGCACGCAGGCTGTAACGGTCGACGACCCGCTGCAGATACGCCTGGTACTGCCCGCCCGCCGGATAGAAGTGCGTCCAGTCCGGGTTGAGCTCGTAGGAGAACGAATAGTAGAGGCTGGGAGTGTCGACCGCGACACCGGGATAGGTGTTGACCCGCCAGGTACCGCCGATGTCGTCGGCCCGCTCGAAGATGCGGCAGGCAAACCCGCGCCGGTCGGCCGCAATGGCGGCATGAATCCCGGCCATACCTGCCCCTATGATGGCCACGTCGAGCGTCTCGGGCGGGCGGCGCGTGACGGGAAGCACGGGCTGGGCCAGCTGAAACCCGGCCTGCTCCGACAGGAGCGGCAGAAACTCCTTCTCCACCGGCTGTCCTACAGCGAGTTCGACGATCCGAGGGAACAGTTCGCGATCGGGTACCGGGATGGCCGGCTGCAGCGGCCCGCCGTCAGCAGTGAGCAGGCCGGCGAGGCGCTCGCGCACTGCCGCCGCGCTCTCCTCGGGCATGTGGCTCGACGGCATGAGGCGGCGCGTCGGATCGGGCCGCTGGACCGTGCCGGGCCCATAGCGATCCAACAACGCGGCGTCGCCGGTGAGATGCACGAGGCACGCCAGCAGCAGCGCCGTGTCCGTCCCCGCCAGCGTAGCGCGCACCGTCGCCAGGTCGAGGTCGACGGGATCCGTCTGAAAGCCGACGGACATGCCGGGCGTGTCCGTCACCGTGTGCGGGTCGTGCGTGCTGGACCAGTCTGTGTGAGGAATCGGCTGGCGTTCGGGTAAGGACCCCTCCGATCGCGCGCCATGAACCATCGTCACTGGATTTCAGTCCTCCTACGGGTTCTCTGGCTCTCGGCGACGAAACGGTGCGAGACGGCAGGACGCACGGATAGATCGCCGGAGCCGTCGCCCGGCCTGGCCGCACGCGCCCAACCGCGGGCCCCGCTCGACTCGCCACTCCTCGATCTCGGCGTCGGCCGGAACGGGGGCGCCATGGCCGTAGCGCCGCAGCTCGGGGAGATACGGCAGCTGGACTTTGCCATTTGCGGCTACTGTCGAGACGGGTGATGGAGCCGGCGCCGTCGTGCACCGCGCTGAAGCCCTATAGTTTGTGAACCACCTTCCCGAAAGTAGCGCCCGACCGCGATGATGTCCAGACCTCTGCACGAAGCCGAGGGCAGTGGCCTCGGTCGCCCGCGCGCCCTGACGATCGAGATGATCGTCGACGCCGGCCTCCGTGTCGGGCCCGGGCGACTCACGATGAAGGCAGTCGCCGCCGAGCTGAACGTTGCGGTCGGAACGCTCTACCGCTACGTCGGCAACCGGGACGGGCTGATCGAGCTGATCGCCAAACGGCAGCTGCGGGAGTTCCAGGACGAACGGCAACCGTGGCAGGAGTTCCTCAGAACGTTCGCCTGGTCGTGCTTCCGGGTGATGCGCGCGAACCCGGGGTTGCTCAAGCTGTACCTCGAAGGCGCCTTCGGGCCGGACACGGACGCCGACGCCCTGGAGAGCTTTCTGGACGGGATGATCCGGCGTGGGTTCACCGCACGGGAGGCGGCCTGGTTGTACCTGTACGTCCAGGCACTCGGCTTCGGGTTCGCGGCCTATGAGACCAATGCGGCCGTTCTCGCGGCGAAGGGCCGGGACCGGTCGGCCATCCTCGTCGATCTTCTCGCCCGACGAGGTCATCAACTGCCCCAGGTCGCCGCGGCCGCCGGCGACTACCTCACGCTCGACATCGAGGCGATCTTCGCCGAGCGGCTGGAGAGCCTTGTCGACGAGATCACCTCGACACGGGTTGAGACAGCCGGTCCCGGCTGATGCCGTGCACCGTACGTCGAGGATCGTGAACAGGTCGCCTGTGTGACCTTGGGTGGGACCGTGAGGCGGGACTCGCTGTCTGTTCGTGTCACCCTGAACGATTCCGGGCGACCCATTTCAAATGGCGAGTCGTAACGATGGAGTGGGGTGTTGTCCGCCCGCATACACGACCTCGACGTACTTCGAGACCGGCGCACTCCTGACGCCGACCAGCCCGCCGTCAACGAGGACAGCGAGGGGGGCTCGACCCGGACATGAGTGCGGCCCTGCGCCCCCGCCTGATCGTCAGAGAATCCGGCTGAACGCCCGACCCCGCTCAGGGGTGGGCGTCCTTTCCCGGAGCCCCTCGACTGATCGGATACTAATCCGACTCCTGTGAGATCGTGGGGTAATCGACGTACGCAAAATACCGGCCGCCGGGCGCCCAGCTGTTCACATTTATTGTTCCCTGACCTCCGGTCAGGCGTGCGACCGTGGTCGGTCGCCGCCAGTCGCCATGGGTCACGAGCCGCAGTTCCACCGGGAGGTTCGCGGGATGCCCCTGGGTCCCCGGGGGGAAGCTGAGATAGACGGCGTGGTCGTTCGACGGATCGAGGTGTGGAAACCAGTTCACCCGTTCGTCGAAGGTGAGCTGCTCGATCTGGCTCCCGTCCGTGCGGATACGGGTGATCTGCGCGTGCCCGGGCTGCCGCGAGAAGCGCTCGGTGTTGAAGTAGATCCACTCGCCGTCGGGGGAGAATTCCGGCCCGTCGTCGGGAAACTCGTCGTCCGTGAGAGCGATGTCACCTCGCCTGTCGATCCCAACCAGATGAACGTTGGACCACATGCTCTCGCGGCCAACGCCACGAAGGCTGACGTAGGCGAGGGTTCCGCCGTCGGGGCTCACTCCGTGCAGGAAGCGCAATACGCCTCCTTCCGGCTGGGTCACGCGCCGGGCCGAGCCCCCGCTGGTCGGAGCGCTGTAGATCTGCCAGTCGACGGTTGCCGATATGTAGATCGACGTGTGATCGGGGGCCAACACGTGGTCGTTGTTGATCGGCGGAATACCGTCGATCTCGACGGGACGGGGCGGCGCCGACCCGTCCGCGGGCAGCGCCCACAGCTTGCCCTCGCCGTTGAGAAGGAGCTGTCCCTGGTCCGTCCAGTTGGGAGCCTCGAGGAGCACGTCGGTGGTCGAGTGCACCATGCGCGACTCGCCGCTCACGACATCCAGGACGTTGACGCGGCAGGCCTGCCCGTCGTCCAGGTAACGAAAGTGCACGCGGACCGTCCTCCATCTGTACTCGGGTCTCGTCGATCGCGCGGAGAATGATTCAGCAGGTGTGTCACGGAGCGTCGTTCCAGGACTGGGCGACGCGCAGCGCATTGGCCGCGATGGTGAGCCCCGGGTTGACCCCGCCGCTCGACGGCAGCAGGGAGGCGTCGCAGACGTAGACGTTCGGGGAGCCGTGCAGACGGCCGAAGCGGTCGGTGGCGCCTCGCGTCGGGTCGTCCGACATCCGCGTCGTTCCGCAGGCGTGCTCGGTGGCCGGGATGCGCGGTGCGGCGGCGGCCTGGCCGGACAGTGCCATCAGATCGATCGGGCGGGAGCAGTCCGCTGCTTCGAGCCACTTCATGGATGCGTTGGCCAGGTACCGGACATTTTCGGTGGTCACCGGTACCCGCGGTCCGGTCACGATCGGTGCAGGAACGCCGTTGCGGTCGCGCAGCGACGGGTGCAGGCGGATACGTCCCTCGGCGGAGGAGAGTTCCTGGGCCATCGACATCAGACCGACCATCCGTGGCGCCACGTCGCGCATCCACTGCTTGTGTCCCGATCCGTAGGCGCCGCTGCCGAAGAGTGCGGCCAGCCGGGTCAGCAGGAGCGGGTATGGCGAGAACAGGTCGAAGATGACGCCGCCGCCGATGGGTGCCTTCCCGTCGTGCACGAAGTCCAGCGTGCCGATGGAGTGGCCTGGGCTGGGGAACAGGCCCACCGGTTGCGGGGCGAGTCCGAGGACCATCGAGGCCATGTGGCCGTGTAGGAACCGCCCGACGTTGGCGTTGCCCAGCCCGCTGGCGAGCAGCAGGCGTGGTGTCTCGACGGCTCCCGCGGCCACCACGACCCGGTCGCAGGCGATCGTCTGCTCGACGCCGTCGATAAGCACCCGGACACCGTCGGCGCGCTGGTCGCGATGCGAGATGCCCAGGACGGGAGCATCCACCAGCAGATCACAGCGACCGGTCCGCAGCGCTCGCGCGAGGAACGTGTTGTGCGCGCCGTTCTTGGCGTCGACTGGGCAGGCATGCCCGATGCACTGGCCGCACCGCGCGCAGGGCGGGCGGCCGTCACGGCTCACTGTGTTGATCGCGAAGGGGATCGGCCCGGTGCGCACGCCGACGCGTTCGGCCGCCGCACGGAAGAGCGTCCGCACCGGGTCGTCGGGCATCGGTGGCATCGGGTACCCCCGCGACCGTGGGGTCCGCGCGCTCAGGGCGTCGTCGTCCCCCGCCACCCCGAGCGCCCATTCTGCCTCGCTGTAGAACGGCTCCATCTCCGCGTAGCCGATGGGCCAGTCCAGGACGTCCGCGCCCTCGGGCGTGCCGTAGGTGCTCGCCATCGCGAAGTCCTCGGCGAACATGCGCCATGCCATGCCCTGCCACAGGCGGGTACCACCGCCGACGGTCATAGCGACCAAACCCCACACATCCCCACCGGCCGTGGCGTCGACCGACCATTCCGACCCGTCCGCCAGTACGGTGACCCGCGGGTTGCCCGGACCAGGACCGACCGACGTCGCGTAGACCGAGCGTTTACCGTGCAGATGATCGCTACGGAGCTGGTCGGTCGACATCAGCGGCGCGCGCTCGACGACCAGGACGTCGGCGCCGCCGGCCGCGAGGACCGAGGCGGCGACGGCCCCGCCCAGACCGGATCCGACGACGATCGCGTCGTACCGAGTCCTGAGCCGGCCCGCCGCGACGGTCGGGATCGGCGTGGCGGCCGCGCGGGTCAATCCAGGGTCGAAGCCGAGCATCGCCCACCCGGCGGGCGGGTGAGCGCCGTCCCTGCCGTAGAAGCCTTCCATGGCGACCCGGACGGCCGACGACACCGCCTCACTCAGGGCGGGATCGGCCGCGGCGGCCGCCAGGAGTCGGTCCTGTTCCGTGGCGTCACGGTCGGCGAAGTCCGCTCCCTCGGCGCATGCCTCAGCCAGCGCCGTGACCAGTCGCTCCAGGGGCTCTGTGCACCAGGCGAGGTCCCCGTCCCACTGGGCGCGCAGGTAGTCCGCCACGCCGCCGTCCCACCCGCCCGGCCACGCGTCCGGCGGAACGATCCGGTCGACCACCGCCCGTAGCACGGGCTCAGCCGGATCCAGGCTCGACACCATCGTCCACACCTCTCCGTCCACGCCGCCCAGCCGCCGGCCACGGTTTCCGGCAGGTCTTCACACACTGGCTGGCGACCGATGACCGGCCGGAAGCCGGTCGCCGCGCCGAGGCCGCCGAATCAACCAAGGAAGATCGAGATCACGCGTTCCAGCGTGACTCCAGGGCCATGGACGGCGACCCCGGTCGTCATTTTTTTTGCGTCGGCCGAAACTTGGCATGGCCGTTCACACGGAGACTCGCTTCGAGCTCGATCCGGATTCACAAGCGCGGCATTCACCCGCCGAAAAAAAGTCTTGTCGCGACTCATCCAAATAAACTAACACGCGGTTAGCGGATTGTCCGGAACGTACCACCGCCGGCCAGGGGTTTGCAAGCTTCCCAAAATCCGTCGTGCCCACCCAGCGCCCGCAACCGCGCACGGACCACCGCACCGCGGCGCCCGTCAGGTGGTCTCGCGGTGGATGAGGACGGGTGTCGTCACAAGAATCTCGGCGGGGAGGGGGCGACCGTCGAGGAGGCGGAGTGCGAACTCGGCGAACCGGCGGCCGAGCGCGGCGGTGTCGAACCGGATGGTCGACAGCCCAGTACTCCAACCCGACTTTTGCGATCAGTTGGGTCTGATGGGTTGATGGTGGGTGGCCGGGTTGGTGCGGTCCGACGCGGTATCCGGGCATGAGAGAGCCACCGGGATCATCGACCGTCTGCTGAGCCGTCGCGCGTCGCGCGGCGGTGGCGTCCGGCGGTCATTCACCCTCCCCGCATCCAACCGATCGCACGCTGGCAACCCGAGTCTTGCCGCTGCACGCGCGGCTGGCGACGAGCGGAAACTCTGCCTTGAGGAGCATCAGCAGTTGCACATGGAGCTCCCGCAGCGCGGTCGTGGCGATTCGCCACACAATTGACCAGTCGACCTCGAAGTATGTGTGAACGGCGATGGTGCGGAAGCCTGTGACGGACCGCCAGGGCACGTCCGGCCAGCGCCCGCGGATCTCGGGAGACACTCGTCCGGCCGCCGCACCGATCACCAGGAGCTTCTGCAGAACGGCGCTCTGGATCAGGTCGCTCTCCAGGAACGTGGTCTCGTCGACGTCCTGGACGAACGCCGTCGCGGCGACGGCCGCTTCGACCCAACGGCTCCCCGTACAAGCCTGCCGCCCCGCACGGGATCTACCGCGTGCGCGGAGTCGACCGGTGGATTGCGATCGCCGCGTTCGACCAGGAAGAATGGATCCGGGTCGTCCGCGTCCTCGGCGCGCACGAGCTCGCCGATGACGCGCGATTCGCGACTCTGTCGTCACGAATGGCGAACGCCGGCGACTACGTGTATCGGGAGATCCTCCGCAGCATCACCGCCGCAGCCGGTCGAAGGCCGGGGTCGTGGTCGATGAGGCCGACGGTGTCGCAGACGACCAGCTCGGACAAGCCGTCCATGGCACTCGCCCAGCCGACGACGTTCGCCCCGACCGGGAGCGTCGGATCGCTCGACGCGAGCACTTCCCCGGCGATCTCGTGGAGCGACGCCCCTACCGTGCATGTCGCGTAGTTCGACTCGTCCTCGAGCGGGATCGCTGCCGCCGGCTCGCCCCTGAAGTACGACAGATCGCTCCCGCAGATGCCGCCTGAGCGAAATCGGACCACGACCTGGTCGTCGCCGAGCCGCGCCGCGCCCGGTGCGGGAGCTCGCACCGGTCCCATCCGCGACGGTCCGAGCAGTCGGTAGGCCCACATGTCTTGGCTCAAGGCGACTCCGCCTCCCTTGTAGCGATGGCGTCGCGGCGTAACCCGGTGCCACATCATGCGACGAAACGATCTCGGGTCCGTCGGGGCGGTCCTCGGAGGGCTCGCAGCGACCCCGCTGGCGACTGGCGTCGGCCCGCGACGCTCGCCGGGTCGCACGGCGGAGATCGACGCCGGTCAACCGTGTCACGTGACGGCGCGTTATGATAAGTGCGATTGACGATGTGCCCGTGGTACAGGCAGGATCGCACCATGGAGACCCAACGCCGGACTCTGAGCGAATCAGCATCGCAGTCGACCGCGCCGACGGATCGCTCGGATGCCGAGTCCCCGGGGCCTCCAGAGGACGTGGAAGAGGTCGTCCAGGTCGACGCGCACGGCGTGCCCTGCATGCTGTACAAGCCGTCGGCTGCCGGCTCCGACGTCGGTTACGTCGTCTACGTCCACGGTGGAGGGTTCGCCCTCTTCGATACCGACGGCCACGACCGCGCCGCCCGTCGCCTCGCCAACCGGAGCCGGCTACCCGTTCTGAGCATCGACTACCGGCTGGCGCCCCAGCACCGCTTCCCCGCTCAGCTCGACGACATCGCCGCGGTCCTGGACTGGCTCGATGCCCAGGGGTCGAGCGTCGGTCTCCGTGGCCGCGCCTTCCTGCAGGGGGACAGTGCGGGGGGCAACCTGGCGTTGGTGACAGCGCTGAGGAACCCCGGGCGCTTCGGCGCGCTCGTCCTCCTCTATCCCTTCCTGGACCCCACGGCGGGTTTCGAGTCGTACAAGAACGCCGTCCCGGGGCAGAGCGCCGAGGACGCGACCGTCTTCTGGGGGCAGTACGCGTCGTCGCCTGATGATCTGGTCAACCCGGACGTCGCGCCCCTGCGGTCAACCGTCCTCCACACGCTGCCGCCGACTCTCGTCCTGACCGCCGAGATCGACATGCTGCGCGACGAGGGGGAGCGACTCGTCGAGCTGCTGGTGGAGGCCGGGGTGGAGGTCATCGGAGCCCGGATGCTCGGTGCGGAGCACAGCTTCTGGCGCGAGCACGTCGTGTCCCCGCTCATGGAGTTGACGACGCATCAGGTGGCGGCGTTCTTCGCGCTTCATTCGTAAGGACGCTGGGCTCGGTCTCCCGGCCGGGCGCGCTGAGGCGACGGATGGGCACGGATACAGGGAGGTGACGATGCTTTCCTTGGCGGGGAAGTCCGCGCTGGTCGTCGGGGCCGGGCAGGGTATCGGCAGGGAGTGCGCACTCGTGCTGGCCCGGGCGGGCGCAGACGTCGGCGTGGTCGACATCCGGAAGGAGCGGGCCCTCAGCGTGGCGGCCGAGGTGGAAGCCCTCGGCCGGCGTTCCAGCTCTCATGTCGTCGACGTTCGCGACCGGTCCGCGGGGGCCGGGCTCGTCGCCGAGTTCGTGGACGTCCATCAGTCGCTGGACATCGTCGTCACGGTGGTGGGCGGGCACAGCGCCTTCGCTCCGTTCGTGCCGACGGACGAGGTCTCGGACGAGACCATCGACCTGATCCTGGACATCAACCTGCGTTATCTCCTCTTCCTCCTCCGTGACGTCCTCCGGCAGATGAAGGCACTCGGGCGCGGTGGGTCGATCGTGAGCATCGGCTCCATCAGCGGTGTGGACGGAGCGCCCAACCACTCGGCCTACGGGGCGGCCAAGGCAGGGGTGTCGCAGTTGGCCCGCAGTGTGGCCGCGGAGTACGGCCGATTCGGTATCCGGATGAACGTCGTCAGCCCCGGCATCATCGTCACGGACGTCAGCGCGAGCCAGCTGACCGAGGATGCGGCGAACCTCGCTCGTGGTGTTCCCCTGCAACGTCTCGGGCGGCCCGAGGACATCGCCCAGGCCGTCGCCTTCTTCGCGTCCGACCTGGCGGGATACGTGACGGGTCAGGAGATCGTGGTCGACGGTGGGCTGCTGTCCCGCTGGCCCGTCGGGAAGTATGCGAGGCACCCGAGCGAAGTCTCCTCCACGTCGGAGTAGTGGGAGGTGGCGGCCGACTCTGAACGGCGACCCGAGCAGAACGACGCGGCGCGCCGTTCTTCGCCTCCGGCGAGGGTGGGGAGCGACGGGATGGCGCGCCGACCTCAAGCCATGTTCGAGCTGACCGAGGGGGCTGCCCTCGTCACGGGCGCCTCGAGCGGGATCGGCGCGGCGATCGCACTCGGCTTGGCCCGTCACGGCGTGCCGGTCGCCTGTGTGGGGCGAGACCCCGCGCGACTCGGCGCGGTGTGCGACGCGATCGCGGACGCGGGCGGCACCGGGGTGCCCATCGTGGCCGATCTGGGGGAGTCCGGCGTGGCGGACGACCTCGTCCGCGATGCGGTGACCCACGTCGGCGAGATCAGGTACGCGGTGAACTGCGCGGCGAGCAACCAGAGCAGGAGCGCGCTCGACATCTCGCCCTCGGAATGGGATCACATCCACTCCGTGAACCTGAGGGGGGTCTTCCGATGCTGCCAGGCCGAGGCGCGGCACATGGTGGAGGCGGGGGGAGGGTCCATCGTGAACATCGCGTCCATCTCCGCGCACATCGCCAACCGCGGCTGGACGCAGTCGCACTACAACGCCTCGAAAGCCGGCGTGACCTCGCTGACCCGGTCACTGGCGGTCGAGTGGGCGCAGCTCGGGATTCGCGTCAACGCGGTGAGTCCCGGGTACACGGAGGCGTCGCTGGTGTCGCGCCGTGCGCGACTCGCGGAGGACTCCGAGATCTGGAGACGCATGGCGACCCAGGTCCCGATGGGACGACCGGCCTCCGCCGGGGAGATGGTCGGTCCAGTCGTCTTCCTGCTCAGCGACGCCGCCTCTTACTGCACCGGCGCCGAGATTGTGGTCGACGGGGGCGTCACCTGCTGGTGACCTCCCCCGAGCGAAACGATGACGAACCGATCATGGGGGACATCATATGACATCAGATTATTGAACGGCGGTGGTTTCGCCGCGGGCCTGGAGGAGGTCCGGTGTGGCGCACACGGAGAGGGGAGCGGCGTTGACGAATCCGACCGACCGGCCGGTTGCTGTGATCACCGGGGCGGCTCGCGGACTGGGCCGGGCAACGGCGCTGCGCTTCGCTCGAGCCGGCTATGACGTCGTCGTGACGGCTCGCAGCGCCCGAGCGAATGCGCACCCCTCCTTGCCGGGCACGGTGGAGGACGTCGTGGAGGAGCTCGAGCAGCTCGGTGCTGCGGCCCTGGCCGTGCCGGCAGACCTCGCGGAGGCCCGAAGCGTCGAGGAGATCCACCAGGCGACGGCGGATCGGTTCGGGCGCTGCGACGTTCTGATCAACAACGCCGCCTACTCGCCGATCCGACCACTGTTGGAGCTGTCGCCGTCCAAGTGGCACGCCGCGCTGACGGTGAACGTGTGGGCGCCCGCCGCGCTCGCTCGTCTCTTCCTGCCCGAGATGGTCGAGCGCGGATCCGGCGCGGTCATCAACGTCGGCTCGGTGGCCTCGGTGGCGTCGGTGCCACAGGCAGCGCCGTACTGCGTCTCCAAGGCTGCGCTCGAGCGGCTCACGGAGGTCATCGACGGCGAGATCGGCGGTCGTGGTGTGGTCGCGGTCTGTGTGCGGATAGAGGAGCGGATCCCCAGCGAGACGGACACGCTCATGCAGTCACTCGGAGTCGGTGCGACCTCGGAGCCCGGGCAGACCTCCCCGGAGCACTACGCGCGGGCGATCGAGTGGCTGACGTCCCAACCGGCTCTCAGCGGTCGCACCGTGACCCTGTCCGCGTTGCGGGAGATGGGCGCGATGGGGGACCTCTGAGGCCGTCGTCGCCGGCAGCGGTCGCGCACCCGCCGACAGCCCCGCGGCCCTCGTCCCCGGCGGCTGTTCACGAGCCACTCACCGCGGCGGTCGAAGGGCTGCGCCGTCGCCGGTGGAATCCGGTCACGCCCCGTTCCCCTGTGGCCGGTCGGCGACGGGTGGACTGACCGCCGGTCCCGCCCTCGCCGGGGGGCGCAACATCGCGTCGACGCGAACTGGACGTCAAGTTATCGACAACTGAGCGTTGACAATCCAGGTGGGCGGGGTGTTTTATTCGCCTGGCCTCGACACTACATCCCCTTGGGAGCACCCTCGATGATGAGACTTCGTGGACTCGGCGCCGGGTTCGTTGTGGGTGCCCTCGTGCTGGCAGCCTGCGCGAACGCCGGGTCCGAGAACAGCTCAGGGTCGACCTCGGCTGAGCCGCACCGGGGAGGTGTCGCGACGCTCGGCGTGCACTACGAGCCGCCGTCCATGGATCCAGCGATCTGTGGGGGTAGTTCCGGGTTCAGTCACTGCCAGCCGGTCTTCGACACGCTGCTGCGCTACGACTACACGTCCCAGAAGTTCCTGCCGCAGCTGGCGCAGTCGTTCGAGACCGCCGACGGCAAGACGTGGACCCTGAAGCTTCGGGAAGGTGTCACCTTCAGCGATGGCACGCCGCTGAACGCGGATGCCGTCGTGTTCAACTGGGACCGCATCCGGGATCCCAAGACATTATCGCCGGCGCTCAGGGCCGTCGACGGCATGTCGTGGAAGAAGGTCGACGATCTGACCGTCGAGGTCACGCTAGAGCAGGTGAACTACCAGCTGCCCGGGAAGCTCGCTCTCCAGCTGGGCTTCATCGGATCGCCGACCGCCATCCGGAACGCCGGGGCGCAGGCGGGTTCCCGGCCGGTAGGTGCAGGGCCGTTCACCCTCACCACATGGACCCGCGGGACCGAAGCCGTGTACGCGGCCAACCCGCACTACTGGCAGAAAGGTCGTCCCTACCTCGACGGCCTGGTCGTCAAGGACATCAACGACGACAACCAGCGCCTGAACGCCTTCATGGCCGGGGATCTCAGCGTCAACGTGTCCCCGCGCACCCAGGAGAGCAGGACCGCCAAGGATGCGGGCTACGAGGTCACCGGCCCGGTCCCCATGATCGCCGGGACTGGGCTCGGGATGAACCTCCGTGACCCGCTCCTGCAGGACGACGACCTGCGGATGGCGCTGCTGCACGCCCTCGACGCCGCGCAGATCGTCCACGCCGTGTACCCGGGCGATCCCGCCCCGGATGCCCTGCTGACGCCCGATGACCCGAATCGTGACGACAAGGCTGGCGGGCGCTACCCGACATTCGATCTCCAGGCGGCCCAGGAGCGGTTCGACGCGTATCTGAAGCGTGCCGGCAAGTCCAGCGAGACGCTGACTCTGACCGCTTTCACGTCACCACTGCTGGCGCAGGCCGCCCAGGTCATCCAGGCTCAACTCGGTGAGATCAAGGGCCTGACGGTGAAACTGGACTCGGTGGACACTCCGACCCTCGTCTCCCGCCTGACGGCCGGGAACTTCCAGTTGGTTCAGGGCTCGTCGAACCTGGCGGTCAGCGACGGGATCTACGACACGTACCACACCAACGGGACGCTCAACAGCTACGGGTACTCGAACCCGAAGGTGGACGAGGCGCTCGACGTGACGCGTACCTCCAACGATCCCAAGGTGGTGGCGGCGGCCTACGGGCGGGCCGCCGGGGAGATCTCCCAGGATCCCCCGCTGCGCTACTACCGGTACTACTCGGCGCACGTGTGGCAGCAGCACTCCGTCCACGACCTCACCCTGACGGTCTTCGGTTCGGGCGTGGGCGTGTACTGGGACAACGCCTGGCTGGACAAGTAGCGGCGGCGAGCGAGGATCCGGCGGGGTGAGATGACCAAGACACGGAATCCGGCCGCTGCTGAGGCGTCGCCCGTCGCGACCTCCGGGGGATCGGACGTCGCGACAGAGGAGGTCCCAAGGCGGCAGGCGGGCAGTTGGGCGAGCACCCTGGGCACGCGCAGAGTGAGGCGGTGGCTGGCATCCTTGGGGCGGCTCGTGCTGCTGCTCTTCCTCGTGACCGCGGCAGCCTTCCTGCTCCTGCAGTTGACCCCTGGATCGCCTGTCGACTCGATCCTGCCGCCGGACGCGACGCCCGCGCAGATCGCCAGCGCGCGCGAGCAGTTCGGCTTGAACGATCCGGTGGCCGTGCAGTACGTCCACTGGCTCGGGAACGTCGTGACTGGGGACCTGGGACGCTCCTACCGGACCAGGCAGGACGTTCTAGGTATGATCGCCGAGGCTGCGCCTGTCTCGCTCGAGATCGCGACGCTGGCGCTGCTGACGGCACTCCTCCTCTCCGTACCGGTGGCCGTGTGGGCCGCCTACCGCCCGGGTGGGCTGGTGGACCGGGTGTCCACCTTCGTCAACTCAGCGACTCTGGCGACGCCGGCCTTTGTCCTGGGGATCCTGCTGGTGTTCGCCTTCGGCGTGAAACTGGGGTGGTTGCCGATCCTCGGGTGGGTGCCGTTCACCAGGAACCCGACAGCGCACGTGGAACACCTCGTCCTACCGGTCCTGACCCTGGCGTTGGGTGAATGCGCCCTCTTCACCAGGCTCCTGAAGGGGGACATGATGGCCACGCTTCAGCAAGACCATGTGCTGTCGGCGCGAGCGCGTGGCCTGCCCACCTGGCGCATCCTCACCAAGCATGCGCTGCGACAGTCGTCGTTCTCCCTGGTCACGGTCATGGGTGTCGTCGTCGGACGGCTCATCGGTGGCACGGTGCTGGTGGAATCCATCTTCTCCCTTCCCGGCATGGGCACTCTCCTGATCGGAGCGATCTCGTCCCGGGACTACATCGTCATCCAGGCCATTGTTTTGTTGTCGGCACTCCTCTACCTCGTCCTGAACACGCTCGTGGATCTGTCCTATCCGTTGCTCGACCCTCGAGTCAGGAAGGAGCGGACATGGTGACGAGTCTCGACGGAGTTCCCGGAGGCGGCCCGGTCGCCACGATGGCGCCGACTGCCGTGGCGGTGAGTCCCCGGCGGCGTGGCAGGAAGTGGCCGATCGGCGCGCTCCTCGGCGCCACCTGGCTGGTCGTCGTCATCCTGGCCGCCCTGTTCGCGCAGGCCCTGCCATTGCCGAGACCCGAGGCCCTGAGCAACTCGTTCGCGGCCATGCCGAGCTGGGACCATCTGCTCGGAACCGACGCGCTCGGTCGCGACGTGCTGTCCAGGATCGTGTTCGGAGCACGGGTCTCCATGGCCGTCGCCGTGGGCGCCACCAGCCTCTCTCTGATCATCGGCGTGACAGTCGGCATGCTCAGCGGGTTCTTCCGTGGCGCTACGGACTCGGGCCTCTCCGTCTTCGTGAACTTCATGCTCTCCTTCCCTCCCCTCATCTTCCTGATCGCCGTGGTGACTGCGCTCCAGCCCGGCATCCTGACGCTCGTCGTGGCGCTAGCGCTCTTGGGAATCCCGAACTTCGCCCGCGTGGCGCGTGCCAACACGATCGCGCTGGCGGATAGGGAGTTCGTGACGGCAGCCCGAGCCCTCGGTGCCAGCCCTGTCCGGATCCTCGTGAAAGAACTCCTGCCCAACGTGATGCTCCCCGTCCTCTCGCTGGCGCTCGTCGTGATGGCCACCCTCGTCGTGGCGGAGGGGACACTGTCCTTCTTGGGCCTGGGGATTCCGCCGCCCGCTCCGAGCTGGGGCGGAATGCTGGCGGCCGGCCGTGAGGCGCTGCGGACCGAGCCTCAGTTGGTACTCGTGCCAGCGTTCTTCTTCTTCTTCACGGTGCTGGCGTTCAACACCCTCGGCGACTGGGCCAGGAGCCGAGTCGGCCGGAGCTCGTCGATATGAGCGGGCAGACGACTGTCGGGGCAGGCCCCGGTGAGAACGAGCGGGTCGGGAAGCACACGACTCGAGAAGTGTTGAAGGTCGACAACCTGCGCGTCTGGTTCCATACGCCCGCAGGCATGCTCCGTGCGGTCGACGGGGTCGACCTCAGTCTCCGCCAGGGCGAGACCCTCGGCGTCGTCGGTGAGTCGGGTTCCGGCAAGTCGGTCATGTCGCGAGCGATCATGAAGATCCTGCCGCGCAACGCCGAGCTTCTCGAGGGGAGCCGGATCCTGCTGGACGGTCGGGACCTGGCCGGAGTGAACCCCAAGAAGGAGAAGCACCTGTGGGGCGTGGACCTCGCGATGGTCTTCCAGGACCCGATGACGTCGCTCACCCCCGTGATCACGGTCGGCCACCAGCTCTCCGAGACGTTGCGCTACCACCGGAAGCTCGACAGGAAGGCTGCTCGGTCCGAAGCGGTGGACCTGCTCAGGCGGGTCGGCATTCCGGAGCCCGAGAAGCGATACCACTACTACCCGCACAACCTGTCGGGGGGCATGCGGCAGCGGGTCACGATCGCGCTGGCGATCTCGTGTTCGCCCAAGCTGCTCATCGCCGACGAACCGACCACCGCCCTCGACGTGACCGTCCAGCACCAGATCCTCAATCTGCTGCAGAGCCTGCAGGAAAGCGCATCCATGTCGATGATCCTGGTGACCCACGACCTCGGGGTGGTCGCAGGCCGCGCCGACCACATCGCCGTCATGTATGCGGGCCGAGTGGTCGAGAGAGCACCGACCCGGCAGTTGTTCCGCCAGATGCGGCACCCGTACACGCGCGCGCTCATCGACGCCATTCCCAGGGTGGGAATGCCGAGCCAGACCCGACTCGCCTCGATTCCCGGACGGCCTCCCGTCATCATCGATCCGCCTCCCGGCTGCAGCTTCGCGCCCCGATGCCCGTCGGCGCAGGACAGGTGCCTCAAGGAGACGCCGGAGCTGGAGAGCGACACCGACTCGGCCTCCCACGCGGCAGCATGCTTCTACCCGCTCGGCACCGCAGCGGGTGACGCGGCCCGGCAGCGCAATGTCGAGGCCGGGGTGTCCGCGGCCGGTACGCCCGTCACGTCCGGGACGGTGATCTGATGGCCGGGAGTGGCACCGCCCATCTGCGTGACGAGGCCGACGTGGTGCTGCGCGCCGAGAACCTGATCGTCGAGTACCAGGGGCGGGGTGGGGAGCGCGTGTTCGCCGTCTCCGACGTCAGTCTCGACGCCCTGAGGGGCGAGACGGTCGGGCTGGTGGGCGAATCGGGCTGCGGCAAGTCGAGCGTCGCTCGTGCGATCATGCAGCTGCCCCCTCCGACCGCCGGCACGGTCGAGCTCGACGGCGAGCCCATCGAGCACCTCACGGGCGCAGACCTGCGGGAGAAGCGCCGCAAGCTGCAGATGATCTTCCAGGACCCGATCTCGTCCCTTAACCCGTCACGGAAGGTCAAGGACATCATCGCCGAGGGCTTGCGCATCCAGGGCGGCCTTAGCAAGGACGAGGTGGCGGCCCGCACCACCGCCATGATCGAGCGGGTGGGCCTGGACCCCCAGCGGGCGGGGGATCGGCGTCCTCACGAGTTCTCCGGCGGACAGTGCCAGCGGATCTCCATCGCCCGCGCGATGGTGCTCGACCCGGAGGTGCTCATCTGCGACGAGCCGGTCTCCGCTCTCGACGTCTCCGTGCAGGCCCAGATCATGAACCTGTTGAAGGAGATGAAGGAGCGCTACCGGCTGACGATGGTCTTCATCGCCCACGACCTCGCCGTCGTCAAGAACCTGAGCGACCGCATCGTCGTCATGTACCTCGGCAAGATCTGCGAGGTCGGCGGCTCCGACGATCTGTTCGAGTCGCCCACGCACCCCTATACGCGGGCACTGGCGCAGTCGATCCCGGAGCCGGACCCTGACATCCCCATCGGACCAGCTGCTCTCACCGGCGATCTGCCCTCCCCGCTCGCCCCCCCGAGCGGGTGCAGGTTCCGGACGCGCTGCCCGCTCGCGCAGGACAGGTGCGCCGCTGAGGAGCCCGCGATCCGGGAGATCCTTCCTGGTCGCTTCACTGCGTGCCACTTCCCGCTGGTCGAGCCGCGGTCACCGGGCTTGGGCGCCGGCGCAGCCGTCTGAAGGATGCAGGAGGACGTGTGGCAGCGAGCGGAGAGTTATCCCCGGTCGTGAGCGGCCTTCCCACGCTGGTGGACGTCCTGGACCGGTCCGCGGAGGCTTCCGGGGCTGTCGAGTTCCTGGCCTGTGGGGACCAGCGGCGAACACTCGCAGAACTCAGTGACCGCTCGCGCCGGCTGGCGGGCGGCCTGCTCGAGCTGGGGCTGCAGGCAGGCGATCGCGTCGCCGTGCTGGCGGAGAACTCCGCGGAGTACGTGGAGCTGCTGTTCGCGTGTCAGCGGCTAAACTTGATCTTCGTCCCGCTCAACAGCTACTTGCGGGGGGAGTTCCTGAGGCAGCAACTCGAGGATGCAGGACCTGCTGCCGTCGTCGTGGACTCGCTCGGCCACGACTCGCTTCGCGATGTCACCGGCCACTGGACTGGGCACGTCGTCCTCATGGGTGCTTCTGCAGGTGCACACGGTGTGGTCCTGTTCGACGAGCTGCTCACGCATCCGCCGTTCACGGGTCCGACGCGCGCCGTGCGCGCCGACACGGCCGCGATCATGTATACGTCTGGTACCACCGGTATGCCCAAGGGCTGTATGGTGCCGCACGGCCAGTTCGTCCAAGCCGCCGCGCCGTATCTGGAGGAGGCCGGCTACATCGTCCGCGGCGATCTGGTCCTGACCCCGTCGCCCATGTTCCACATCGGTTTTCTGATCGGAAACCTGGCGCCGGCGCTGTTGGTCGGCGCTCGGATACACCACGTCCCGCGATTCAGCGCCTCGTCGTTTCTTCGGACGGCTCGGGAGATCGGGGCCACGAAGATATACTCACTCGGTCCCATCGGCATGCTGCTCCTCGCTCAGCCCCCGTCTGCTGCCGATGCCGCCCCACACGGGATCCGGCTGGCGGTGCTGCCCGGTCTGTCAGCAGACGGGCAGAGCGAGTTCGAGGCGCGCTTCGGCATCCCGGTCAACGCGGAGAGCTACGGCCAGACGGAGTGCTCGGTCATCTGCGTCGCGGGTGAGGGCGACGAACGCCGGCGCGGATCGGTGGGCCGGCCGATCGACGGCGTGGATCTCTGCGTCGTCGGCGACGACGACGTCCCTCTCGCCGCAGGCCGAGTCGGGGAGATCGTGGTCCGACCTCGCCGACCTTTCGCCATGTTCACCGGACACTGGCGGAATCCCGACGCGACGATGGCCACGTTCCGCAACCTGTGGCACCACACCGGCGATCTCGGTCGGCAAGACCCCGACGGGACGGTGTGGTTGGTGGACCGCAAGAAGGACTCGATGCGGCGCCGCGGGGAGAACGTGTCGTCGATCCAGGTGGAGTCCGTCATCCTGAAGCACCCCGCCGTGCGCCAGGTGAGCGTTCATGCCGTCCCGGGAGACTTCGCCGACGACGACATCAAGGCCTGCATCGTCGTTGGTCAGGACGGACAACCGCCGATGGATGATCTGTTCCATTTCTTCAAGCGGACATTGCCGTACTTCGCCATTCCGCGGTACGTCGAGTTCATGGACGAGTTGCCGGTGAACGCGGTAGGGCGGGTCCGCAAGGAGGACCTCCGCCGGCGCGGGGTCACGGCATCGACCTGGGACCTCGAAGCCCTGGGGCTGACGGTGTCGCGTGAGGAGCGGCGAGGGGGCGTTGGTGCGCCGAGCGGTGGATCCGGGATCGGGTAAACCCTGCCGGCCGGCTCGACGCGAAGCCACCTCCACGGTTGCATCTCCACCCACCTCCGTGGCGGAAGGACCCGTGAAGATCCCGCGGCGGCGCCGAGCGCGGCCAGGGCGAGAAGCGGCTGCCGAGGAGACGCCGCCGCCGGCCCCCGATGCCACGCCGAGCGTCACCTTGGTCACCCGCCCTACGGCGTCGACCGGCAGGGCGGGAAGGAACTCGACGTAGCGCGGAACGGCGTCGCGGGTCGTCGGGCCGGCCGGCACAGAAGGACTGCTCACGTCACGAAACTCCCATTGCCGAGGTGTCTCGCACAGCTCGAGCAGGTCGTACACAGCCTGCTCCTCACTGAGCTTCCAGCACCAGCGCACGTCCAGTGCATCTGGGGTCGATCGAGGTTCCTCCGAGTCGACCGGACGGGCGTCCGCCCGACTGCAGGCAACTTCGAAGGCCTCCCCCCGAAGGTCGCCCACATCGAGCCATGCACTTAGCGCCGCGTCGATATTCCGACGCCACGTTCGGTTGCCAGTCTCGGCGCAGCCGCCCACACCTCCCCGGACGGATGTAGTCGAAGAACGGCATGATGTCCTGACGGACGCTCGCGGGTCTGGGACCGGCCTCGCTCGGGTCGAGGAGAGGATCTACCGGTGACGTTCTGACGGGGCTCCCTCGGGAGCTGTGTCGCCGTCGAGGTCCGCGTGAGCGGAGTCGGGCGCGTCCCGGTCGAGCGATTCAACGATCATCGTCTACTGATATGCACATCACGGCCTCGTCGAGGGCGCAAACCCGGCGCCCGCTTATCGACCCTTGCTACGCTCTTCGGTGCCGGACAACTTGCAGCCCCAGACAGGATGACGTGGAGAGCAGTCTCAGCCCCTCTGACGTGCCGAACGGCAACGGGATGAGGTCGACGCGCCAGGCGCTCCTGGCTGGAGGTCTGGCTACCTTCGCCCGCGCGGGCTACGAAGGCGCCCGAGTCGCCGACATCTCGGCTGAAGCCGGCATGACGACCGGCGCGTTGTACGGGCACTTCGACGGCAAAGAAGCCCTCTTCACCGAGCTGTTCCAGCTGTACGGCGACGACATCACCCGCGCTCTGAACGACGCCGATTCACTGGAGGCGCAACTCGTTCAGTGGATCGAGGTGTCGCGGAAGTACAGTGGAGCTCTCCGGGCCTCGGCCGGGATCTTGCAGCGGCGGCCGGACCACGCGGCGGCGCGCAACCGCCTGCGGGAGACGTGCGCCGGCCTGATGGCATGGCACCTGCGCGGACCGTTGACGCAGAGGGACGCTCGTCTCGTTGCCCGAATGCTCATCGATGTCCTTGATCAGTACATTCTCATGGAATCGATGGGTTGGAAGGAGCAGCGCAGGGCAGTCGATGTGGCCGCTGCGCTGCACGGCATGGTCCTGGAAGGTGTGTACGTGCCGTGACGGACACGCAGAGCGGCACCGACTTCAGCTGGACCCCGAGCGAGGGCCGGGCGCCCGCGTCGAGACGTGGCCACCGGACGCGTGACCGGATCCTCGAGGCCGCGGTGAGCGTCTTCGAGGAACGCGGCCTGGTCGAGGTGACTATGCAGGAGATCGGCCAGCGGGCCGGACTCTCCTCCGGGACGGTGTACAAGTACTTCCGCGACAAGGCGGACATCTTCCGGTTCCTGCTGACGCAGCTGCGGCAGACGATCAGGGACGAGACAACGATTCCGCTGGATGACGACGACAAGTTGATCGTGCGCCCGGCGGTGTCGCGCTTCCTGGAGCTCTACCGAGACAACGTTGCGCTGTATCGCGTGTGGTGGGAGTCGCTCGACCCGCCGAACGAGTTCTCGGACGTCTGGGTCGAGGTCCACGAGGGCTATCGCAAGGGGTTCGTCGCCGCTTTGAAGCGCGGGAGCCGCACAGGCGTCACCCGGCCGGATCTCGACGTGGACCTGGTCGCCGAGCTGGCGGTCCTGCTCTTCGAGCGCCCGACCTACTCACGGATCGTCCTCGGCTGGGACTCCGAGGTCGAGGACGATCAGGTGTCTGCGGTCACGGCCGCGTTGCTCGGCTCGGGCCTGGGCGTAACCGTCACCGAGTAAGCGCCGCCATCCGGCGACAACCGGGCGCCACGAGGTTCCGAACCGCGCGGCCCGATCCGTTCCGCTCCCTGTCGTGAGGCTCATGGGCTGTGGCCTCTAGACGCCGGCGTGGTGGGTTCCCAGCGTCCCGCTGGCGACCCGGCCACACTACACAGCCGTAACCTGTGCTCGTCTTACGATCGCTCGGAGCTACGCGCCGGGAGCCCCGATGGGCGGTCACATCTCGACTCCGATGTGACCTCGATCGTTGCGGCCTCTCCTTCCCGTGGAAGCCCGCACTGCCGGGCGGGGACGACGTCGCTCCTTGCAATCCGGCTTGCGTACCAATAATCTGACGTCAAGATCTGACGGTGACGGCCCCTTGCATCGGTAGCATGTGGTGTCGGTTGCGTGGCGCGTGCACAGGTTGAACGGCGTCGCGAGGAGGAGGCGGATAGGTGGCCGGATCCGGCACGGCGTGGATGGCACGCGACATCTTCGAGTCGGAGCACGACGCGTTCCGCAAGTCGGTGCGTCAGTTTTTCGAGGAAGAGGCGTTGCCGTACCAGGCCGAGTGGGAGGCGGTGGGGGAGACCGACCGCGGCTACTGGGTCAAGGCTGCCGAGCGCGGCTTCGTCGGCTTCGAGGCTCCGGAGCAGTATGGCGGGCTTGGACTGGATGACTTCCGGTTCAACGCCATTCTGAACGAGGAGGCGATGGCGGTCGGGGTCTCGGGGGATTCCTTCCAGCTGCAGAACGACTGTGTCATGCCGTACCTGTTGCATGTGGCGAGCGAGGAGCAGCAGACGCGGCTGCTCCCGGGCTTCACCGCCGGGCGGTTGATCGGGGCGTTGGGCATGACCGAGCCGGGCACCGGCTCGGACCTGCGGGGCGTGTCGACTACCGCCCGGGAGACCGACGGTGGCTGGATCCTCAACGGGGCGAAGACCTTCATCACCAGCGGGATCCAGGCCGACTTCGTGATTACGGTCGCTCGTACGCGTCATGACGGGCAGGATGCGTTGAGCCTGCTCCTCGTGGAGACGGGCATGCCGGGCTTCACTCGCGGCCGTAAGCTCGACAAGATCGGGCACCGGGGGCAGGATACGGCGGAGCTCTTCTTCGATGACGTCTTCGTTCCGCATGCGAACCTCATGGGCCGGCTCGGCGGTGCGATGGAGCACCTCAAGTTCTCGCTGGCCCGCGAGCGCCTGGCCGTGGCGGTCGGCTCGATCGCGGCCGCGGAGGCGGCGCTGCAGCTGACGCTCGTCTACGTCCGGGAGCGGCAAGCGTTCGGCAAGCCGATCGCGGAGTTCCAGGCGACCCGGTTTGCCGTCGCCCAGTTGCGGACGGAGATCGCTGCCACCCGCGCGTACGTGGACAAGGCGATCATGGCGGAGAACGACAAGACCCTGAGTCCCGTCGAGGCGGCCGGCCTGAAGGCGCTGACGACGGAGTTGCACTGGCGCACCGTGGACCGGTGCTTGCAGTTGCACGGAGGCTACGGGTACATGGAGGAGTATCCGATCGCGCGCCGCTGGCGGGACGCGCGGGTGCTGCGGATCTACGGTGGGACCACGGAGATCATGTGGGACATCGTCGGTCGGTCGCTCGGCCGCTGATGGTCAGCCCACAGCGACGAGGAGCGGCGCCGCGAGTTGGCGAGCGACAACGCGCGCCGCGTCATCCTCGGGGAGGGCGAGGTGTGGACGGGAAGCCGGCGCCACTCGGCCCCGGGCGACTCCTGGTCCGCGGACGGAGGACTGATCCGGATCCGGTCTCGATCACGTCCCATCGCCGCGAGGAGGGATCGTCCTGTCCAGGGTTGTGAAGTCGATTGCCTTCTTCGACCATCTTCCCGGCACGTCGGAGGAGGCGTGCGACCGTCACTATCTCGGGCACCACGTGCCCTTGGTGGTCACCATGATGCGCGAGACCGGTATCGCCGCCAGCTACTACACGGCGAAGGCTGCGGCGCGCCGCCACATCGGCGGCCACTGGACGCCCGCCGTGCGGGAATGGCGTTCGGCGTCCATCCGGGTGTCGATCCCAGCTGACGGCGGGGCGCCCGAGGAGGGCATCCGGCGCGCCCTCGAAGACGATCATCGGCGCTTCCTCTGCAACCTCCGGAGCTACTTGTGTTCGGAGTCCGTGGTGCGGGGACGGGCGACGCAGGCGCGGGCCAAGTTCATTCTCGAGGTCGCGAGTCGGCCGGGGTCCTTCGCAGCAAGCCGACAGCCGACGGACGAGTTCCTCGCTGCGGTCACGCGCCGCGTGGAGCAGTCCGACGACATCGCCCTGATTCTGGTCAACCGGGTGCGGCGGCAGGAGGTGGCGCAGGAACTGGACCTCCCCGGGCAGGGCTTCAGCCCTGGGGTGTTCACCGTCGAGCCGGATGCGACGGCGTTCGTGGAGATCTACGCCTCCTCTGAGGCCCAGGGCAGGGCGTTCATCGAGGGCATCGCTGGCCTGATGACTGCCCTGGAGCGCGATGCTGCAGTCCGAGAGGTCCGGTGCACCAGCTTCGTCGAGTCGAGCCAGATCGCAAGAGGTGAGCTCCTCGAGGACGGAGTCGTCCGGTGAAGATCGGGATTCAGGTCTTTGTCACCGACGAGACGCTAGGCCCGGACGAGGTCGCCATCCTGGCCGAGGACCACGACTTCGAGTCACTGTGGTTTCCCGACCACACGCACCTGCCGAGCCAAACCCTCTCCCGGCATCCGGTCGGGCACGCCGAACTCCCTCGGGAGTACGCGCGCACTCTCGACGTCTTCGTGGCCCTCACCGCCGCTGCGCTTGCCACTCGACACCTCAAGGTCGGTACCGGCATCTGCCTGGTCCCGCAGCGGGATCCGATCGTGACGGCGAAGATGGTGGCGTCGGTCGACCACCTCTCCGGCGGGCGGGTCCTGTTCGGCGTGGGTGCCGGCTGGAACCTTGAGGAGCTGCAGAACCACGGGGTGGATCCGGCGCAGCGGTTCGGACTTCTGCGCGACCGGGTGGGGGCCATGAAGGCTATCTGGGGTGACGACGTCGCCAGTTACGACGGCCGATACACCTCGTTCGACCAGATCATGTCCTGGCCGAAGCCGGCCCAGCGGCCGTGGCCCACGCTCCTGCTCGGCGCGAACGGTCCGCGCGCCGTCCAGTCGGCGCTCGAGATGGAGGCCCACTGGCTGCCCGGGCGGCACAAGGACCACGCGGGACTGGTAGCGCGAGTGCGCGAGTTCCGCGAGCGATCGAAGCAGCGGCTCGGGGTCACGCTCTCGGATCCGTACCTCGACCGAGGTCGGCTCTCGGAACTCGCCGACGCGGGCGCCGAGCGAGCCTTCTTCCCCGTCCAGGCTTCCTCTCGGGACATGGTGGAGCGACGCATGGAAGAGATCAAGAAGATCGTGGACGGCGTCGCATCCGGCTGAGCCCGCCAGCGTCGAGATGAACGGCTGAAGTGCGACCCCGTCCGCGTCAGCTCTGGCGGAGATCTGCGCGCGTGGCCAGACTGGCGCCCGCCGGATGATGCGGGTCGAGCCGAGGGACGACTACATCGACAGCCTCGCGGCGACCTCGACCGAGAAGCTTGACGGACAGCTCGGCGACGGCTTAGAGTCCATCAACTTCTTGATACCCGGCGGTTGCCTCTGAGCATCGGGGCTCGTCGAGACGTAGGCGGAGGCCTTCAAAGCGCGCCGAAAGGGCATTCAGGATGGGCGTCAGTTCCTGGAGTCCCTGACATCGACATGAGTGATGTCGACCCGCAAGGAGCTGTCGCGACTCGGAGATCGACGAGCGGCCCTCCAGGATGATCTGAAGCTATTCCGCGGTGGCCGCCTAACGAAGACTGGCATCGATTTCGCTTGATCGACCCTCTGAGCCAACAGAATCGGAGTTCGGAACGATGAGCAATCGAAAGCACGAGGATATCTTCGCGGAAGACATCGACTGGAAAGAGGGGGCGTCGCCAGGAATCCGCTACGCAGCGTTCATGCTGGACGATTCTCACGACTCTTCGCCGCTGGTGACAATCTCGACATTCGAGCCGGGCGAAGTGGTGGCTCCGCATACTCACGGTGCGAGCTATCTCGAATATGTGATCTCTGGCCAGCAACAGGTGGGCAAGAAGGTGTTCCGCGCCGGCGATATCCGGATCGCGAAGTCGGGCGTCGGTTATGGCCCGATCCGGATCGGAGCGCAAGGGTGCACAGTCTTGATCGTCTTTGCGGACGCGAGGGGAGCGAACATGATTCCGCTGGGCAAGGATCGACGTAAAGCGGAGGTCGATGGCTGAGAGCGTGTTTCCTTAGAGCACTGTGGTTCTGCCGCCGTCGACGTTCAGCATCGCCCCGGTGGTGTAGCTGGATGCGGGACTGGCGAAATACAAAACCGCGCTCGTGATCTCCGCTGCCTGCCCCTTACGCCCCGCCGGCAGCCGATCCAACGCGCGTTGCTCGATCTCCGCGGGCCAGCCTGCCGTCATGTCGGTCTCGAATGCACCCGGCAGCACGCCGTTGACCCGGACGCTCGGCGCCCACGCCTGCGCGAAGCCTTGGGTGAGGGCGTTGAGCCCGCTCTTGGCCGCGCAGTAAGGCAGCTCTCCGGGGCCTGGGCGAACTGCCCCGATACTCGAGATGTTGACGATGGAGCCACCTCCGGCGACCGCCATGCGGGGCCCGGCTGCGGCGATGAGCCGGAAGGGGCCCTTGAGGTTCACGTCGATGACCTTGTCGAAGAGCCTCTCGCTGACTTCGCTGAGATCCGAATACAACGGAGAGAGGCCCGCGCAGTTCACCAGCACATCCAGCCGGCCACACGTGTCGTACACCCAGTCCACCGTGGCTCCCGCCTCGGCCCACTGTCCGATGTCGAGCCGGTGGGCTATGACCGAGCCGCCGGTCTCCCTGGAGATGGCGGAGGACGCTGCCTCACACGCCTCCAGCTTCCGACTCGCCACGATCACTGTGGCACCGGCAGCGGACAACCCGCGCGAGATTTCCAGCCCGAGCCCGCGACTGCCGCCGACCACCAACGCCACACGCCCGTGGAGATCGTCATCATTCATCTTCAACCAGCCTCCTCATGTGGCCAGGGTGGGGCGCTGAACCGAGCGGTCAGTACCTCATTCGCGATGAACAGCGGGCCGGAGCCGGCGAGCGCCGCTGTTCGTCACCGCGGCGATCTCGTCCAGGTCGCCTGGGCCGCTCACGGACTCGGGGCCTGGTCGGAGAGCACCGGGGTCAGCTCTGCTGCGGCTGACGCATGCGGTCGCGGCGGATCTCGGCACGCGCGATGGACCGCAGATGCACTTCGTCCGGACCGTCCGCGATACGCAGTACCCGTTGGTAGGCGTAGTAGGCCGCGAGGGGGAAGTCCTCGGTGAGGCCCGCGGCTCCGTGCACCTGGATGGCGCGGTCGATCACTTTGAGCGCTATGCGGGGAGCAGCGACCTTGATGGCGGCGATCTCGGTCCGTGCCTCCTGGTTGCCGACCGTGTCCATGAGCCAGGCGGTCTTCAGGGTCAAGAGGCGGATCATCTCGATCTCGATGCGCGCCTCCGCGATCCAGTCCTGGATGTTGGCCCTCGCCGAAAGCGGTTCCCCGAAGGTTACTCGCTCGGCGGCTCGCCGGACCATCAATTCAAGTGCACGCTCTGCCATCCCGATGGAGCGCATGCAATGGTGAATCCGGCCGGGACCCAGACGTGCCTGGCTGATCGCGAAGCCATCCCCTTCACCGCCGAGGAGCGCCGATCGCGGCACTTCGACGTCCTCGAACAGGATCTCGGCGTGCCCCTCTCGGTCGTTGTAGCCGAACACAGGGAGGTTGCGCACCAGGGTCACGCCCGGCGTGTCGATGGGTACGACCATCATGGACTGCTGGCGATGAGTCGGGGCTTCGAGGTCAGTCTTACCCATGACGATCAGCACCTTGCAATTCTGATGCAGGGCGCTGGAGGCGAACCATTTGCGACCGTTGAGCACGTAGTGGTCGCCCGTCGGCTTCATGCGGAGTGCGATGTTGGTGGCGTCCGAGCTTGCGACTGCAGGCTCGGTCATTGCGAACGCCGAGCGGATCTCGCCGGCCAGGAGCGGCTTTAGCCACGTCCCCTTGTGTTCTTCGGTGCCGAAGAGCTCGAGGATCTCCATGTTCCCGGTGTCCGGTGCACTACAGTTGAGCGCTTCCGGTGCCAGATACGGGCTGCGCCCCATGATCTCTGCCAACGGGGCGTAGTCCAGGTTCGACAGTCCGGGAGAGCCCCACTCCTCATTCGCGTGCGGGTGGAACAGGTTCCACAGGCCGCGGGAGCGCGCTTCGGCCTTCAGTTCCTCGAGCACGGGAGGATGGTGATGGGGATGGCCCGACCCCACCATCTGCTGGGCGTAGACGGGCTCGGCCGGGTAGACGAATTCGTCCATGAAGGACAGCAGCGCCGTGCGGTACTCGACAGATCGGTCCGAGAACGAGAAGTCCACTGAAGCCCTTCCTGGATGGCCACGTCGACCGACGGGATGAACCGCGTGCGCTCATCCCCCATCGGCGGCCGGTGCGGGGTGGGCTACCGGGTGATGCGGGCGCACCTGCCGGCGGCGCGGCCGAACCGTTGACGCTGATCTGATGCCACGTTACTGTAATGCACCTACACCAGGGCTACCAGCACGGAGCGGCCGCGCGCTCCGGAGTCCACCTTCGCTCCTCGACGCCGGCCGGCCGATCGGTCGCCGACCACCTGGACCGGCCACCTATTCCGTGGCCCAGGTGCTCGCCGGCGGGATCGAGACGATCACGTGAGCGGGGCTGGCACTGGCCCCGTCGCCCACTCGGCGCCGCCGGCCGAGGGAGAGGGGTGAACCCACGAGACGCGCGTGAGCGGCCTCGACGCGATCGTCACGGCGCGCCGGGGTGACCGGATCGTCCCGTCACCGTCGACGAGCGACCGCGCGGCGTCGGCTTCCGCTCAGAACCTGACGTTTGATTATGAGACGCGTCACTTGATAGCGTCATACTCGAAGGCCTCGAACGCCTCGATTGGAGGTCGTCGAGCCGTGGGGAGGCACACCGACGTGAACCAGTACCTGGAGAACTTCAAGACGTGCATGGAGACCGTCAAGGCCATGCGCGATGCGGAGCAGGACCCGCGCCGCAAGATCATCGCTGAGAACTTCCAGCGTCACGTGGCGCTCGAACTGGCCGGCCAGGGCGACCTGGTCCTGCAGCCCGACATGACCATCGATGAGCCGGTCTACCGCGTGAAGATGGGGCCGGAGGTGACCACGTTCGATGGCATGGACATGGTCAAGGTCTTCTACGAGGGCGTGAACGCAGGCATCTGCACCTTCCAGTCGCAGCAGTGTTGGGTGAACGACTGGGGTATCGCCTCGTATTACACGGCCGTTCTCTTCAAGTCGGCCGCGCAGCTGGCGGCAGAGGGGATCGACACCGGCGCGGCGGACGACACCATGTTCGCCCAGCACCTGCCGATGGCGATGTTCTGGCCCTTCGACGAGACTCCTCGCCTGATCGGCGAGCACGTCTACCTCGTGGGTGACCCCGAGCTCCACGAGCTCAAGGACGGCGAGATGTTCGAGCTCCAGGAGCTCCGTGAGCTCGCGGCGTTGTACGTCGAGCCGCTGAGCCAGCCCGTGTCCGTCTGACGCGCCGCGGGCTCGACGCCGCCTCCTGGTGGGTCCAGGAGGCGGCGTCGTGTCCGAGCGGTGCCTCCCGCGCGCTCGGGAGCGGCCGTTCGGACGATTCTCGATCCCGCCGAGAACTGCAGCGCGCTGACCGAGGACCGCGGAGCGGTCAACGCGCACTCGGCGTCGTGCGGGAGGCGTGGTGCCGCCGGGTGAACCGTGGACCGCATCCGCACCGGGCTGCACGGCCCCGCTGTCGAGCCGGTCCGCGCCCGGCCGCCCGGAGTAGGACAACCGCGAGCAGGCGGTCTGCTCGACTGCGACGTCACCGCCCCGGCGCCGGGCCCGGCACAGCCCCGGCCATCCGGCACGACCGGGCTGATGCAGTCGTCGTGGTCGTCGAACGCGATCCAGCCGAAAGAGTCATGGCCGCTGCGCCGAACAAGTGGTAGCTCCGGTGCGCGGCGCGCGCGCGAGCCGGTGGGTCCCCAACACAGAGGCAGCGACCATGACGCGGCGTCCGGTGGGCGCTCTGCTTGTCAAAGGAGAGGGCAATGGCGCTGGATTACAAGATCTTCGACGGCTGGATCAACATGGTTCCCGAGAAGTTCGCTTACGGGAACTTCGACACGTCGTACCTCTTCTCCGAAGTCGCCGAGCGAGTGGAGCAAGGGAGGACCACGGAACAGATCGTCGAGGAGATGGACCAGGCCGGCATCGACCAGGCCGTCCTGGCAGCAGGCTATGACTTCCAGCCCGACGACGTTCCGTGGGCCCTCGATGCCTTGAAGCGTTTCCCCGACCGCTTCCACGGGTCCTTCATCGTCGACCCCCGGCAGGGCATGGCCGGTGTGCGCGAACTGGAGAGCCGCGTTCGCGACGACGGGTTCGTGATGGCCCGTATCTCGGCCTACCACACGCTGGTCCCCTACACCGATCCTCGGTGTTATCCCCTTTACGCCAAGTGCGTGGAGCTGGAGATCCCGATCTCCATCAACGTCGGCGTGCCTGGTCCGCTGGTGCCGGCGGCACAGCTGCAGGATCCGATCCACCTGGACGAGATCTGCGCCTTCTTCCCTGAGCTGAAGATCATCATGGCGCATTGCGGAGACCCCTGGGCGGACCTGTGCGTCAAGCTCATGCTGAAGTGGAAGAACCTCTACATGATGACGTCGGCGTTCTCGCCGAAGCGCTACCCCGAGCCGCTCGTGCATTACATGAACTCGCGCGGGGCCGATAAGGTGATGTTCGCGAGCGACTACCCGCTGCTGGGACTGGAGCGGTGCGCGCGGGAGGTCGCGGAGATGGAGTTCCGCGACGAGGAGCGTCGCCGCAAGTTCCTCCGCGACAATGCCCGTCGGGTCATCCTGGGGCAGGGCTGAGTCCGGCTCGCCGACCGTCCTGGCGGTAGCGCTTCCACCGCAGGCGGCACCGGGACCGACCACCCGGCATGATCGATCAGGCCGACTCGGATCTCCCTCACCGGACAGGTCCTCGCCCATAGGAGGCTCCATGACCACACCAGACAACGGCATTCCCCCCGGACGTGCCCCCTCTGGGCCTGTCGCGGAACGATTCCACGGCAAGGTGGCGTTCGTGACCGGGGCCGCCCGGGGCCAGGGGCGGGCCGAGGCCCTCCGGCTGGCCGCCGAGGGGGCGGACGTGATCGCGGTGGACATCTGCCGGAGCTTCGCCACCACCCAGTACGCGGGGGCGACACCAGAGGATCTCGCCGAGACCGTGTCCCTGGTGGAGAAGCTGGACCGCCGGATCGTGGCCCGCCAGGTCGACACCCGGGACTTCGCGGCGCTCGAGGCCGTCGTCCAGGAGGGGGTGGCCGAGCTCGGCGGGCTCGACGTCGTCGTGGCCAACGCCGGGATCACCAGCGCCGAGTTCACGTGGAAGGTCTCGGCCGAGGCCTGGGACGAGAGCGTCGGGGTGAATCTCACCGGGGCGTTCTACACCGCGAAGGCGGCCATTCCCGTCATGATCGAGCAGGGCCGCGGTGGTGCCATCGTGTTCACCAGCTCTGTGGCCGGCCTGCGCGGACTGCCGCTGCTCGCCCCGTACGTGGCGGCCAAGCACGGGGTCGTGGGTCTGGCCAAGACCCTGGCCAACGAGCTCGCCGAGTACCGGATCCGGGTCAACACGGTGATCCCGCACGCCGTCGCGACCGACCTGTCGGTCCCGGAGCTCTTCCCCATGCTGGAGGGGCGCGAGCACCTGGCCCGGATGTTCGAGGGCGCCCTGCCCGACTTCGCCTCGACCCCCGAGGACATCGCCGCGGCGGTCGCGTGGCTCGCCTCCGACGAGGCCCGGCACGTCACGGGCATCCAGCTCCCCGTGGACCTGGGCCGCATCAACCGCTAGCGGCTCGCGTCGGCCGGGATCGGTGAATCCGGCGGACGGACGAAGGCCTCCGGTCGTGACGTGGAGCTGTCGAGCACCACGTCACGACCGGAGGCCTTCTCGTGTCACGCCACCGACTGAGGGTGCGCGGGGCGTGGTGACCGCGGCATCTGCAGCACCTTCTCGGCGATGATGTTGCGTTGGATCTCGGACGTTCCGGCGTAGATGGTCCCCGCCCGGGCGGTGAAGTAGGTCTGCGTCCACGACCGGCTCGACGACGGCGCGCCCGGTGAATCGGTGCTCGAGAACGTCGCCGAACCGCGGCCGGTCGGGGTGAGAGCCTCGTCGCCGTACACGTCGAGCGAGAGCTCGGTGACCCGCTGGTGGTACTCCGACCACAGGACCTTGTGCACGGACGACTCCGGCCCGGGAGGCCTGCCCGCCACCGCAGCGGAGGCCCCCAGGACGGCGCCGAGGATGATCGCCTGTAGGTCGACGTACGCGTCCACCAGGCCCGAGCGGACCCGGGGGTCGGTCAGACGGTCGGTGTCTCGAGCCAGGACGACCAGGCGTCGGAACTCGTCGCGGAGGTTCACCGCGTCCCGGATCGCTCCTTCGTTGCGCTCGTAGCCGAGCAGAGCATTCGCGACGGCCCAACCGCCGTTGACCTCACCGAGGACGTTGCCCTCGTCGGTCACCGCGTCAGTGAGGAAGACTTCGTTGAGGTGCTGTTGGCCGTTCAGGTCGAGAATCGGACGGACCTCGACCCCTGGCTGGTCCATGGGCAGCAGGAGGAAGGTGAGCCCCGCGTATTTCGACACCGTCCGGTCCGTCCGTACCAGCGCGAACATCCAGTTCGCCTTATGCGCGTAGGTCGTCCAGATCTTCTGACCGTTGATCAGCCACTTCCCGTCCTTCAGGACGGCGGTGGTCTGGACGCCGGCGAGGTCCGAACCCGCGCCGGGCTCGGAGTAGCCCTGGCACCACAGCTGCTCTCCGGAGACGATCCGAGGGAGCAGCTCTCGCTTCTGCTCCTCCGTGCCGATCGCCAGGATCGTCGGGCCGAGCAGGTTCACCGCCAGCGTGTCCGATGCCGAGGGGTGGTGGGGTACCCCGACGTCGGTGAACTCCTCGAGCAGGGCGATCTGGTCGACGAGGGAACGGCTTCGCCCGCCGTACTCGGTCGGCCAGGACACGCACATCATTCCCTCGGCGACGAGGGTCTGCCGCCACGCATGCAGCCAGGGGCCGCGCTCGGCCTCGTCGAGCGCGCCGACACCCTGCCAGTCCGCGGGCAGATGTGCGGCCAGGAACGCGCGGACCTCCGCACGGAACTCCTCGGCCTCGGACTGCAGCCCGTGGGGCAGCAGGCTCTCCCGGAAGACCGGGCTGTCGACGAGAGTGGGCAGTGCAGCGGCGATCCGCTCGCGGTGCCGGCCCAGGCTCCCGTTCAGCAGCTCCGAACTCTTCGCGCGCTTCAGGTAGAAGTGGGCGGTGTGTTCCCAGGTGACGCCGATACCACCGTGGATCTGGATGTTGGTCGCGGCGGCCAGGGTGGCCGCCCTGGAGGCCGTCACCTTCGCGACGCTCGCCGCCAACGACAGGGTCGAGTCGGCCGTCGACTCGCTCGCCAGGGCGGCGGCGTGGTGCACGGTCGAGCGGGCGGCCTGGAGAGCGAGGAAGACGTCCGCGCAGCGGTGCTTGATGGCCTGGAACGAACCGATCGCCTGACCGTGTTGGGTCCGCTGCCCCGCGTAGGCGACCGCCTGGTCGAGGCTCCGCTCCGCGCACCCCAGTTGCTCTGCCGCCAGGCCGATGGTGAACAGGTCGAACAACCGGCTCAGGAGCGCAGGATCCTCCGGCCCGACTGCGTCCGGATCGCCGAGCGGGACCGCCGCGGCGTCCCGGAACTCGACGCGCGCCATCCGCCGCGTCGGGTCGAGGGTCGGCAGCGGGGTGGTGACGACCGACGGCTGCTCGCTGTCGACGGCGAAGAGCCGCGGTCCCGCCGAGGTACGCCCGGCCACGACGATCAGGCCGGCCGTGGCGCCGTCGATCACACGCTCGACAGTGCCCCGGACCCGCCAGGTGTCTGCACGCTCGACGTCGACGCTGGTCTCGCCGGCATCCCAGCGACCGTCTCGTCCCGGCAGCACCACCGTGGCCGTCAGGTCGCCGCGCCCGATCGCACCGAGCCAGTCCCGCTGCTGCTCCTCCGTGCCGGCGCTGGCAACGGCCTGGGCGGCGAGCACGGTCGAGGCGAAGAACGGGGACGGGAGAAGAACCCGGCCCATCTCCTCGAGGACGACTGCCAGGTCGGGCCACGACCCGCCGCCACCCCCGACCTCCTCGTCCAGCCCCAGGGCATGCCAACCCAGCTCGGTCAGCGACCGCCACAGTTCCTCGTCGCTGCCGTCCTCCGAGGCCACGATGCGTCGAAGGCGCGCTGCGGGCAGGGTGTTCTCGAGGAAGGAGCGGGCGACCTTGCGCAGCTCATCGCGCTCGTCGTCGACAGTCATGCTCACAGTGGGTCTCTCAATCCGAACGGGGGCAGAACGCGGTGCGGGTGCTCGTCCGACGTCGCCGTCATTCCGTCGGCGATCGAACCGCCGAGCATGGAAGGCCGGCCCAGACGTACGTGTGCCGACGTGATGGAGTACTGAGGCACTCTTAGCACAGTGCCATCGCGATGCCGAGTGATGCAGCAGCGGAAAGTGCGGGCGATGCCTAGAACCTGACGTCGCCATATCATATCGTGAGTGTGCCGCCCTGGCATCGGACGCCGAAGGCGATCACCGCCTGCACCAGCGGTGGCCAGGCGAGAGCGCGAGGAGACGAGTGGTGGACCACCCCGGCCGGGAGATCAGCGCAGGCGAACTCGACCAGAAGTTGGCCAAGGCGAACATCCCAGCGCTCGTGGTGTGTCTCGCGCAGATCACCGGAGACCCTCGATGGCTGGACGAGCGGTATCGCCCTGCGCGGACCCGCGGACTGGTTGAAGACCCGACCGGCGGCCTCCCGGAGGAGGTCGAGGCCGAAGTGCGCCAGGCCGTGCGTGATGCCGTCCTGAAGTGGGTCGCGGCCGACCGGCCGATCCTGCCGGTGCCGACTCCCGAGCAGATGCCGGCCTTCATGGCGCAGGCGCTCGGAGAGGAGGTGCCTGCCCGCTACTCGAAGATGATGCTCGCGCACCTGGGCTTCGCGCGCCGCACGGCAGACCCCGAGGAGCGGCCCTGGGCCGAGCGCAAGTCGGTGATCATCATCGGAGCTGGCGTCGGAGGTCTGCTGGCCGCCCGCAACATGGCCGCGCGCGGGTTCGAGGTGACCGTCCTGGAGCAGCAGTCGGACCTCGGAGGGGTGTGGCGCACCAATCGCTACCCCGGCGCCCGGGTGGACACTCCCAGTGCCATCTACACCTACTCCGACTTCCGCCGGAACTGGGCCAACCACTATGGGACGCAGCCGCAGATCCTCGACTACCTCAACCAGTTCGTCGACGTTTTCGACCTGCGGCGGTTGATCCGCTTCGACTCGCCGGTCACGTCGGCCCGGTTCCGCGAGGACCACCAGGACTGGGAGGTCACCTTCGGCACGGACGACCAGCGGACGCTTCGGGCCGACATCGTGATCTCGGCCGTAGGCACCTTCGCCAAGCCGGCGATTCCCGAGATCCCCGGTCGCGAGGACTTCGTCGGACAGATCTTCCACACGACCCAGTGGCCGGACGAGGACGTCGTCAGCGACAAGCGCGTCGCGGTGGTGGGATCCGGGTCGACGGCGATCCAGGTGGTCTCGACCGTCGCCGAGCAGGCGCGCCACCTCTACGCCGTCCAGCGCTCCCCGCACTGGATCGCTCCGGCACCGAACTATCTCGACCCGGTCGAGGCGGACGCCCGCTGGCTGGTCGACAACATCCCCTTCTACGGGGAGTGGATGAGCCTGCGGGCGGGCTGGCAGCACGCCGACAAGATCTACCCCAGCATGATCATCGACGAGGCGTGGGAACACCCCGAACGCTCGATCAACAAACGGAACGACCGTCACCGCGACTTCCTCACCCGCTACGCGGAGGAAGAGCTCGAAGGCTTCGAGGAGCTGCTCCCGCACGTCGTACCGAACTACCCTCCCTACGGCAAGCGGATGGTCGTGGACAGCGGCTGGTTCGCCGCCCTCAGGCGGCCGAACGTCGATCTGGTTCCCAGTGCGCTGGCAGGCCTGACCGAGAAGGAGCTGGTGACGTCCTCGGGCCAGCGCCTCGAGGTGGACACGATCGTGCTGGCCACGGGCTTCGAGGTCGCCGAGTACCTGGCGCCGATGAAGATCGTCGGCCGGGACGGTCTGGAGCTGCACGACTTCTGGTCCAAGGACGGCGCCCGCGCCCACAAGGGGATCACGGTCCCCGGGTTCCCCAACTTCTTCATCCTCTACGGACCGAACGCCAACGGAGCGGCCGGTAGCTACACGGGAGTCGTCGAGGCCCAGCTGGCTCACGTCGACGGGATACTCGACGAGCTCAGGCGATCGGAGGCCGCGGTGGTGGAGCCGCGGATGGAGAGCTTCACCAAGTACAACATCGACATGGACGACCGTCTCGCCACGATGATCTGGAGCCACCCGAACGTCGACAGCTACATCAAGACCCCGAGTGGGCGCATCATCGCCAACCGCCCGTGGTCGGCCGTCGAGTTCTTCGAGCTGATGACTGCGGTCGACGCCTCCGAGTTCACGTTCTCCTGAGTCGTCCCGACGCACCGGCGGCCCGGGCCGACATCCTCATGGGCCGCACGTGTCGCTGCCCTCACTGGACCGAGTCGTCCCCACAGCTCCTCCGGTGCCGCCCGTGCAAGACATCCGACCGTATCGACACTTAGGAGACGGACGTGTTCGAGATCAGGGACGCCATCCTCGCCGACCAGCTCGACGCCGTCGCGGGCCTGAAGCTGCCCGAGTCCTACCGCGCTGTGCTGGTGCGCAAGGACGAGCAGAACATGTTCGAGGGCCTGCCCACCAGTGAGAAGGACCCGCGCAAGTCGCTGCACGTCGAGGACGTGCCTACCCCCGAACTGGGGCCCGGTGAGGCGATCGTCGCCGTCATGGCCTCCTCGGTGAACTACAACACCGTCTGGACGTCGATCTTCGAGCCGGTGTCGACCTTCGGCTTCCTCGAGCGCTACGGCCGGGTCTCCGACCTGACCAAGCGGCACGACCTGCCCTACCACGTGGTCGGCTCCGACCTGGCCGGCGTCGTGCTGGCGGTCGGGCCCGGCGTGAACAGGTGGAAGGCCGGCGACGAGGTCGTGGCGCACTGTCTGTCGGTCGAGCTCGAGGACCCGATGGGGCACGACGACACGATGCTCGACCCGCAGCAGCGGATCTGGGGCTTCGAGACCAACTTCGGCGGCCTGGCCGAGCTGGCCCTGGTCAAGAGCAACCAGCTCATGCCCAAGCCCGCGCACCTGTCCTGGGAGGAGGCCGCCGCTCCGGGGCTGGTCAACTCGACGGCCTACCGGCAGCTCGTCTCGCACCACGGCGCGCAGATGAAGCAGGGCGACGTCGTCCTCATCTGGGGCGCCTCGGGCGGGCTGGGGTCCTACGCCACCCAGATGGCGCTCAACGGCGGCGCGATCCCGGTGTGCGTCGTCTCCAGCCCGGGGAAGGCCGACATCGTCCGGTCGATGGGCGCCGAGTTCATCATCGACCGCAACGCCGAGGACTACCGGTTCTGGAAGGACGAGGACACCCAGGACCCCAAGGAGTGGAACCGCTTCGGCAGGCGGATCCGCGAGCTGACCGGCGGGGACGACGTCGACATCGTCTTCGAGCACCCCGGCCGGGAGACCTTCGGCGCCTCGGTCTACGTGGCCCGCAAGGGTGGCACCATCGTCACCTGCGCCTCCACCAGCGGCTACCTGCACCAGTACGACAACCGCTACCTGTGGATGAACCTCAAGCGGATCATCGGCTCGCACTTCGCCAACTACCGCGAGGCGTGGGAGGCCAACCGGCTCATCGACCGCGGCCTGATCCACCCCACGCTGTCGAAGGTCTACGGCATCGAGGACGTCGGCCAGGCCGCCCTCGACGTCAAGAACAACGCCCACCAGGGCAAGGTCGGTGTCCTCACCCTCGCACCTGAGGAGGGACTGGGCGTCCGCGACAAAGAGAAGCGGGCCCGGTTCGAGGCCCAGATCAACCGCTTCCGAGGGGCATGACACCGGGGTCCGAGCGGTCCCTGGGACGTCGTCGGAGGACCCACGCGGTGCCAGAGAGATCAACACCTCGAAGCTGCCTGCCGACGAGGTTGCGGACCCCGTCTGGCAACGCGCCTGCGGCGACCGGGCGGCGTGCGGCGTCTCGAAGAGATCGAGGACGTGCTGATCATGCACTCGGACGTCGCTGATGTCGCGGTGTTCGCGATCCCCGATCGGACCTGGGCGAGCAGTCAAGGCCGTCGTCCAGCCGACTCACCGGCCGGACCCCGGCGACGCGCTCGCGGCGCGGCTCCTTGAGGACTGTCGGAGTACTGGCCGGCGGCGCGGGACGTCCTGACACCCGCGCCTGCCAGGTTGCGGCTCAGCCGCTCAACATCATCACGCCGCCGTCAATGGCCAGCAGCTGGCCGGTGATGAATCGCGATCCCTCGCCTGCGAGGAATACGAGCAGTGACGCCAAGTCGCGGAGCGGATCGCCAAGGCGGCCGCCCAGCGGGATCACCGCCTGCAGTTGCTGATCGAGAATAGTGCCGCCTTCTGGGCCGAGGAACTCGCGCAGTCGCTGGGCCCCGCGGGTTTCCACCGCCGGCGCCACCTCGTTCACCGTCACCCCGCAGTATCCCCAGGCCTTTGCCGCGCTGCGAGTCCACGCCTGGACCGCCGCCTTGTTAGCGGAGTAGGCGGCGGCGATGGGATTTCCAAAGACGCCTTCCGAGGAGCCGAGGTTGATGATCCGGCCGCCGCTGCTCCGCATCACCTCGAAGGCGGCCTGGTTGGTGAACACGGTTGCCTTGAAGTTCGTGGCGAGCAAGAAATCCAGGTGCCGGCCGCGTGCAGCAGGACGTCGAGGCCGTCGAACTCCTTGGCCACCTCGGCGACGGTGCCGTGGACAGTTCCCGGACCAGGACGGGCTGGTCACCCCGGGCAACTCGACCGGCGCGACGACAGGGCACAAAGAGGGCACGGCGGACTCCGGACCGCCTCCAGCGCCTCACACATCACGATCAAGCACCATTCACCGCCGTTGCGGCTTGGGGCCCGTCAGTGGGCACGGCCCAACGAGATATTCCGGCGTCAGGTTAATAACGAGGTCGGGCGGCCGGCTTCCTCCTCGTCGCATCGGCCCAGGGGCTCCGGGGTGCCGGCGAAAGCCACGTCATGCCGTCCAACCAGGCTCCTCGCCGCACAGACGATCTCCGCCTCGGACAGGACAGGTCCGGGGCCACCGTGCCGCGTCGTCTCGGGCAGAGTGGCCGATATTGACGTCACGTTAGCACGGGTGCTAACTTGGGCCGCCCCGCAGGACGTAGTGAGCGCCCCCTCATTCCCGACCGCGGAGCGCCCGGGCGCCCGCTCGCGCCACCTCTAGGCGACGCAATGACGCAGACGTCAGAAGGAGATTGCCCTGATGATGAAGTCGAGGGTAGAGGGATGAGACGCATGAAGCGCGGCTACTTAGTGTGGCTGACCATGTTGGCACTCGGCCTGGCGACCGCAGGCTGTGGCGCATCCGGGTCGGGCGCGAACGACGACCAGGCGTCTGCTCAGCCACAGAAGGGCGGCGTCGTCAGTTTCGCGGTGCCATTCGATACCCCGTCCATGGACCCCGCTCTCTGCGGCAACCTGGTCGGATTCGTTTACTGTTCTCCGGTCTTCAGCACCCTGATGCGATATGACAGCAAATCCCGTTCCTATGTGCCGGAACTCGCCGAGTCCCTCAAGTCTGATGACGGGCAGAACTGGACTCTCCGGCTACGTGACGGCGTCAAGTTCAGTGACGGCACGCCGCTCAACGCGGATGCCGTCCTCTTCAACTGGGACCGGATCAAGAACCCGGCGACCGCGTCGCCGGCAGCCGCCGTCAGTCAGAGCCTGAGCTGGACGAAGGTCGATGACCTGACGATCCAGATTCAATCGAAGACGCCCAACTTCCAACTTCCGTCCGCGCTGGTCACTCAGATGGGAAGCATCGGCTCGCCCACGGCCATCCAGGCGGCAGGCCAGGACGTCGGGAGCAAGCCGGTCGGCGCGGGCGCGTTCCTGTTGAAGACGTGGACCCGAGGGTCTCAGATGGAGTTCTCGGCGAACCCGAACTACTGGCAGAAGGGTCGCCCCTACGTCGACGGCCTCGTGATCGGGGACGTGGCATCAGATGATCAGCGATTCAACGTCTTCCAGACCGGCGCCCTCGATGTCAACTACTCCGTCCAATGGAACGAGATTCCGCGCGCGAAGGACCTTCCCGGCGTTTCGATCCAGCCAGTACCGATCGAAGGCGGCGCCTCATTGGCCTTCAACTCGAACGACCCGGTGGTCCGGGACAAGGGGCTGAGACAGGCCATCATGCATGCCATCGACGCCTCGCAGGTCACCGCGGCCGCATACCCGGGCAGCCCCGTGCCGGACGCGCTGCTCAAGCCTGGCAACCCGGCCCGGGACGATTCGGCGGCTGTGTTCCCGGTCTTCGATCTCCGGGCAGCTCAGAATCTGTTCGATGACTACTTGCGTCGCACAGGCAAGTCCAGCGAGACGATCTCCATCACGAGCTACGCGGACGTGCCGGTCCAGAAGGCCGCCTCGGAAGTCCTGCAACAGCAGATCAGCCAGATCAAGGGACTGACTGTGAAGCTCCGGCCCGTTGATACGGCGACCCTCACGAAGGCACAGCGGGAGCACACCTTCCAGATCATTCAAGGCAACGCCACCGTGGACACCCTGGACAGGATGTACGACCTCTTCCACACTGGTGGGGCGCTCAACTTCTACGGCTACTCGGATCCGATCGTGGACAAGGCCATGGAGGACTCTCGCGCGACGAACGACGCCGACAAGGCGCTCAAGGCCTACGCGACCGCCGCGGGCGAGATCTCGAAGAACGGTCCGCTTCGGTTCTATCGCTGGGTCGCGTCGAACGTCCTGTACCACGACAACGTGCACGGGATCGTCGCTGTGCCGACAACTGCTCTCATGGGGATCTATTGGGAGAACGTGTGGCTGTCCAAGTGACGCGTTAGGGGCGCGCGCTCGAACGTGCGTGCCCGGGCACGCACTGCTGGGACGGCGGGCGACGGCTCTCCGGTCGCTCGCCGTCCCACCCACCAAACGCGCGCGCTGTGGCTGCCCGGTACGCTCCACTCGCGCCTTCGGTGTCAGACACGGCCGGGCTTCGGTCCTGGCGTTAGGGACTCCATGTATTTTCACCAGGCCTCGGCGCGCGCCCTCAGCAGTCAAGGTGTGCAGCACCTCTTCGGCCTTCTGGGTGACGGCAACCTGCACTTCGTGCGGAGCTTCGTGGACGACTGCGGCGGCGTCTTCCACCCCAGCAGCTACGAGGGCAACGCTGTCATGGCGGCGCATTCCTTCGGGCAGCTGACGGGCGGCGTCGGGGTGGCTACCGTGACTCACGGTCCAGCGCTCACGAACACGATCACTGCACTCGTCGAGGGCGTGAAGGGGCGGAGAGCGACCGTGCTCATCGCCGCGGACACACCGCCTGACGCCCGGCAGCATCCGCAGGACATCGATCAGCGAGCGATTGCGCGGGCCGCGGACGTCGGTTGGGAGCAGGTCACCGACGCGGCCGGCGTGCCGCAGGACCTGGCCCGTGCGATGCGGCGCGCCGAAACGGAACGCAGGCCCGTCGTGCTGAACGTGCCCAGTCAGCTGACCTGGCTGGAAGCGGACTATCGCTGGTCCGACGTGAACGGTGGTCGGGTTCCCGTGGTCGAGCCGGCGACGAGGGACGTCGAAGCGGCCATCGAGGTTCTGGCCGCGTCGGACAGGCCTTTGGTGCTCGTCGGCAGGGGCGCCGCATCGGATGCGGCCAAGGAGGCGGCGATCCGCCTGGCAGGGCTCCTGGGAGCTCCCCTGGCCACGACGCTGTTGGCGAAGGACCTGTTCGAAGGCCACCGCTTCAACCTCGGGGTGCACGGGACGCTGTCGCACCAGGTGGCCATGACCTGGTTCTCGCGTGTCGACTGCATCGTCGCGCTCGGCGCCTCCCTGAACGAATGGACCACGGACAAGGGGAGCCTTCTCGAGGGGAAGGACGTGATCCACGTCGACCTCGACGCCGACGCGATCGGGCGGTGGCACACCCCGCGGGTGGGCATCGTGGCCGACGCCGCCGCGACCGCCGATGCGATGAGTGAGCTCTACGCGGAGACGGAGTTGGGTCCGCGACCGTTCGCGAGCCCGGAACTGCGCGACGCGGTGGCACGGGCCGAGCCCCCGCACTCGGGCCTGCGAGTCACCCCACCGAATCTCGACCTGCACGAGGTCTGCGACGTACTGAACGCCGGTCTTCCCGAGGATCGGACCGTCGTCGCCGACTCGGGCAGGTTCATGTTGGTGAGCTTGTCGACGATCAAGGTGACCAGACCACCGAATTTCGTGATGACGACGAACTTCGGGTCCATCGGGCTCGGGATGGGCGCCGCGATCGGTGCGGCCGTGGCCGCCCCCGACCGGACCACGGTCCTGCTCACCGGGGACGGTGGGTTCGCCCTGAGCGGGCTCGCGGAGCTGTCGCACTGCGTGCAGCAGGGCCTGAACCTGATCGTCGTGATCTTCAACGACGGCGCCTACGGAGCCGAGCACGTGCAACTCCGCGCCCTCGGCCTGGATCCGTCACTCTCGTTGCTCGCGCCTGTCGAGTTCGCCCAGGTGGCGAGCTCCATGCACGCCCGAGGCTTCACCGTGGAGCAGCTGTCGCAGCTGGAGGACGCGCTCGATTCCGCTCGCCGGCACTCCGGAGTGTCCGTGATCGACATCAGGTTGGACCCCGACTACATCGACTCGGTCGGGCACTGACGGTCAGGGCAGGGAAGGAGAGTGGGCGACGGGTCCGACCACCTCCTCGCCGAAGCGATGCACCGACTCGAGCCATGCCGCCCGACTGGGGTGCACGGGGTCGAGGAACATCCACGTGACGCCGCACGCTTCCAACTCGGCGATATCGGCCATCAGCCTGTCGGCGTCTTCGTTGTCCGGACTCGGACGAACACGTGCACTGATGCACACATCAAACGGGCCTGCATGGTTCCCTGCCGCCCTCATCTCGGTCAACCGCTCGATCTGCGCACGCAGGTGGGTGACGTCCCGTACCGCGAAGTCCTTGTTGCTACTGCTCACCGACGCGAAGAACGGGCTCCACCCGTCCCATGCGGCCGCGCGTTGGAGGGCCTTGTCGCTGGCCCCTCCCACCCACACAGGCGGCGGCGGGTCGGGTGCCGGCCGAGGTTCGACATCAGCCGCGACGAAGTTGCTGGACGTGATGTTGACGGGACCGCCGGCCCACGCTGCTCGCAGTGTGTCCAACGCTTCGTCCGTCAACTGTCCGCGGCGGTGGAAGTCGACTCCCAGCGCCGCGAACTCCGCCTCCTGGTAACCGACCCCGACGCCGAGGATGAACCGCCCACCTGACACCACGTGCAGGGTCGCGGCGGCCTTGGCCGTGATGAACGGATTCCGGTAGGGGAGCACGACGACGTTCGCATGGAGGAGCAGCGTCGTGCTTCGGGCCGCCACCAGGGCCAGCGCCGCGAAGGGATCAAGCGTGTCGTGGGCCGTACTCGCACTACGCAGCCACTTTGCGTCCGGAACAGGATGATCACTGACCCAACACGCGTCCACGCCGGCCGCTTCGAGCGCGCGCGCCATTTCATCGATGGCGCCCACCGACTGGAATTGTCCGGCCGTCACGTCGCCCACTGGGATGTGGAATGAAAATTTCACGAATCTACTCTCCTTTCCAAACCATCGGCCGTGAGGCGCCGAGCCCCGCCCTGGCCGAGCCGGCGCTCAGAGCCCACCACCGCAGGCGGCTGACGCACCGCGGAGCGGCAACCCGGTACCGCGCGCCGGCCGGTAGTCGATGCTCATGACGGGTAGCCCGCTGCGGTCCGGGGTCGCAGTGGACGGCTGTGCCACTTCGCTCAGAGCTCGGCCGGGAGTCTCCTTGCAGGCGATGGTGCCCCCCGGGGTCTGCGGACGTCAACGAAATCTCATAACCTGGCGTCAGATCATATAGCCGGGACGCCTGTCAGCGCATCACCGCCCTGCCTCACGCGCCCTCACCGGCGCGGATCCGATCCTGCCAGCCAGGCAGAGCCCCAGCTAGTCACCCGCTCGCCGGCCGCCCTGAAAGTCGCCAATAGTACTTCTGACTATTAACATGGCACCGTGTTACACTACGGACGGCTCTTCTGTCGAGCAGTCCGGGTCGAGGCAAGTCCTCGCCCCGGCCGAGTCACACCTTGCTTCCCAGCAGGTCCTGGTCGGCTTCCGCGCCGGCGGCAGGTGCCGCAGCGATCTGCCCTACTTCAGACGTGGGCCGACCGAAGCTGTTCCGCCGCAGGACGAGTCGAGCCATGCCTCCTGCCGGGCAGGGGCACTACTCCACGAGGTCGCAGGGGAAGCGCTTGCCTCCAGCGATACGGCCTCCCGTGTCGGGGCGGACGTGGTCGGATGGGCGAGCGTCATGGACGGCTTGTCCGAGATGGGCGCGTGCGACACGTGAGGTCTCATCGACTATGACGAGGCTCTTGCGCCCACTGCGGCGCACGTGGGGTGACCGGCGTTGATCGCATCGATAGATCCGACGTCGAGGACACGTTCTCGATTGATCAGGTCGTCGTGAGCAGCTCGGCACGCTGGGCCGCCCTAGAAAGCAGGGCAGCGCCTGCGCCGAACCTCGTCGTCGAGGCCACCGTCGGCCATCAAGTCGACACCCCTGCCGCGACGAATGCCCCTGCTCGGAGCGGGATACACCCGACAACCTGGAACACTTCAGATTGGATTCAGTATGACCATGAACGATGAAGTCGCGGATCTGCGTCGGCGTCTGCGATTGCTGGAAGACGAGCGGGAGATCGCCCGGTTGGTCAGCCACTATGGCCCGCTGGTGGATAGCAATTCGCGGGAGGAGGCCGCGGAGTTGTGGACCGAGGATGGCACCTATGCGAACGATATCGGTAGCTGGACTGGGCGGGCGGAGATCGCCGGGATATTGGCTGGTCAGATACATCAGGAGTTGATTCGTGGTGGTGCGGCGCACTTCTTGTCCGTGCCCTACATCGTGGTCGATGGTGACCGTGCGGTCGCGACGAACTACGGTCTGGTGTTTCGTCGAGCTGGTGAGGGGTTCGACATCTTCCGGCTCATCTCGATTCGGTGGGAGTGCGAACGCACCGAGGAGGGGTGGCGGGTCCGGTACCGGTTGAACCAACTGTTGGACGGCTCGGCTTTGGGCCGGCGGATTCTGGCGGCGTCGGAAGATCTCGAGCACTTCGACCCCAGGGTATCGGCAAAGTCGTAGCTGGTCGGATCTCACCATGGGCGTGCGTGCATGGAGATCTTCGCGCGCGAAGGGGCAACCGTCGTGGGCCTGGACGGGCTGGTGAACGCCGCCGCGATGGGGGGCAACGCCTACCGGCAGCCGCGCGAGGGCGGGATGAATGCCATCGCGGAAACAAACCACCCGGCCGCCCTTGCCCGCCGACGCCAGTGTCGGCGCGTTTGCGGCCGGCGCGCGCCGGCCGACCCAGCCGGCCGGCGCTCGGCGGACTCGCGAGCGCGGGGGTTGGCTCCCCGACCAGGGCATTGATCACCGTTGTGCCGCAGCAGGGCGACAGGCCTGGTGATGGCCACCTCCGTTCGGATACGCTCGAATGTGACGCCGTGTTATACGTCTGGTACGCGGCCGTGCGACTCAAGGGGCGCGGCCAGGCCGCCCGGATGGGGACTCGATGCCGAGTGGACTGAATGCCACCTTCGTCCGACGCGCAGTGGGCAAGGGTGATCTGAACGCGATCCGGCTCGCGCTGTGCCAGATCACGCGTGATCCCGAACTGCTGGACCTGCCTCCCGTGCCCGACCTCGACGAGGCAGGCCGAGCACTCATCGTCGAGAAGGCCGTCACCTGGCTGCTGGAGAACGCAAGCCCACGGAAGCTTCCCGAACCACCTCCCGGCGAACTACGACGGTTGATGGAGCTGGCCGCGGGCGAGACGTTGAGCGATCTCGAGTTCGACTTCCGCCGCGAGATCCCCGCGTTCAACGACCATCCGTGGGCGACCCTGTGGGACGGCCGGCGGCCCAGCATTCCGCCCGGCTTCACCGTCGCCGTCGTCGGAGCCGGGTTCAGTGGTGTGGCGATGGCGATCCAGCTCGAACTGCTGCACATCCCGTACGTCGTCCTGGAGAAGCAGAGCGAGGTCGGCGGCACCTGGAGCCGGAACCGGTATCCCGACGTGCGCGTGGACACCGTCTCGCTCGGCTACGAGTTCAGCTTCGAGAAGGACTACCGCTGGAGTGAGTACTTCGCCCGCGGCGAGGAGGTGCGCCGCTACCTCCAGCTCGTCGCCGACAAGTACGGCGTGACACCCAACGTCCGGTTCGACACCGAGGTCGAAGCGGCCGAGTTCGACGACCAGAACAGCACCTGGCGGCTCACCATCCGGTCCCCGGAGGGCCGGGACACGGTGACGGCGAACGTGCTCGTCACCGGCATGGGCACCTTCGCCAACGCGAAGCTCCCCGACTTCGAGTCACAGGAGGATTTTCGCGGAGAGATCGTCGTCCCGTCCCGGTGGCCGGACGGGCTCGACCTCGAGGGCTTACGGGTCGCGGTCGTCGGGAACGGCTCGACGGGCGTGCAGCTGCTGGCCCCGATCGCCGCGAAAGCCGAACACGTCACCGTGTTTCAGCGAACGCCACAATGGATCGCACCCCGGCCCCTGTACGGGACGCCGATCGATCCTGAGGTGCACTGGCTGTGCGACAACCTCCCCGGGTACTGGAACTGGCAACGGTACATCTACAACTCCGCCTTGTTCGGGGCCTACGACCTCATGCTCAATGATGAGAAATGGGTCGCCGGCGGAGGCCTGGTCAACCCGAAGAACGACAGGTTGCGAGCCGACCTCCTGGCCTATATCCGCCAACAGACCGGGGGCCGAGAAGATCTCATCGAGCAGCTCGTACCCGACTACGCGCCTTTCGCCCGCCGTCCGGTGGTCGACAACGGTTGGTACGAAGCTCTGACCCGACCACACGTCTCGCTGGTCACCGACTCGATCACCGGGTTGCACCGCGACGGTATCAGAACGGCGGACGGTCGCCTGCACGAAGTCGACGTCATCGTGGCCGCCCTCGGCTTCGAGGTGGTGAAGTACCTCGAACCTGCCGTCTTCAGAGGGCGGGGCGGGAAGGATCTGCACGAGATCTGGGAACGTGACGGGCCACGCGCCTATCTCGGCATGATGGTTCCCGACTTCCCCAACATGTTCATGCTCTACGGACCCAACGCGCAGAGCCTGCCCAGTGGCCACCAGCTGCCGGCCATGTTCGTCATCTGGGCGTCCTACATCGGGCAGTGCATCACCACGATGCTGACCGAACAGAAGTCCCGGGTCGAGGTGACGGAGGAGGCGTTCGGGGCCTACAACCAGCGACTGGACGTCCAAGCGGCGAAGCTGATCTTCATGGACAAGCGTGGAGCCCCCGACAAGAACTACTACGTCAACCAGCAGCACGGCCGACTGCAGGTCAACGCTCCCTGGTGGGGGCCCGACTTCCACCGGATGTGCAGCCGCGTGGAATGGGACGACCTGCACCTGGCTTGAGTGCCACCTGGCCGTCGCGCTCCCTGCGGCGCGACGGGAACTGCGGGATCTCCGCCAGGCGATCCGGCGTCGCTCCGAGTTGCTTCGAGGTGATTCGTCATGTCGGACGTCCCTGAGTCGCTCGCGTCGCCGAGCACGAGTCGGTGGACGCTTCCGGAGTTGCGTCCCGGACGGCCGGCGTCGAGCGAGATCGAAGCCGCCAGACTGCAACGGGTACCCGAGTCGCCGGTGAGCCCAGGCGTGCGCGTCCAGACCGAGACCATCGCCGGGATCCCCTGTGCGACATGCAGTCCACCGACCGCGCATGGCGTGATGCTGTATCTGCACGGTGGCGCCTTCTGGCGTGGTGCGCCGTCCATGTGGATCCCGTACGCCTCGCGACTGGCCAGCGCCTCGTCGCTGCGTGTCGTCGTGCCGCAGTACGGCCTCGCTCCCGAACGGCCGTTCCCGGCCGCCATCCATGACGCCCTCGCGGTCCACAGATCCCTGGCCCGCTCGGACGAGCCGCTGTTCGTGGGCGGCGACTCGGCGGGCGGTGGCGTGGCGGCGGCCCTCGTCCTCGCGCTCGTGAGAATGGCGGGGCGCCTGCCGGACGGTCTGGTGCTGGTCTCACCGTGGCTCGACCTGACCCTCGAAGCTGGCGCGTTCGAGCGCAACGCGGCGAGGGACAAGGTCTTCGGCCACGACGCCGCAGTCATGTCGGCCGAGCGATATCTCCAAGGCATCGATCCGCGGCAGGAGTTGGCCTCACCCGCACTGGCTTCCCTGCACGGCTTTCCGCCCACGCTGACGCTGGTGGGTTCCGAGGAGGTCCTGCTGGACGACTCGATCCGATTCGTCGAGAACGCGACGCTCTCCGGAGTCACGTGCGAGTTCCACGCCTTCGGGGGCATGCAGCATGTGTGGCCGCTCCTCCAGCCAGAACTTCACCAGTCGAGTCTCGCCCTCCAGGTCATCGGTGCCTTCGTGCAGCGACAACGGGTGTAGGGGTCGTTCGCGGCCCAGGTGGGCTCGCGGTGGCCGCGGGCCCTCGGCTATCAGCCGCCGACCTGCGTGACCTGCGCGACTACCCCGCGTGCGCAGCGGCAATGGCTGCTCGTGCCACCGATGGCCGCCGAGACGTCCGCGGCCGGCGCGGTGGGGCCGTACGGTGTCGTCGCTGCTGCGATGACACCGGCCCGGCGCGGCCCTCACCCCGAGGGCCGGCGCGTGGTGGCCGTCGAGGTCCGCGAGCCGTATCGCTCGACCGCGGCGTCGAGATTCGCGTCGAGGTCCGCGCCGCGGCGGGCCAGCGCGTCGAACGCCTCCGGCGTGGAGCAGATGAGGAAGTCGCCGGCCGCGAAGGCGCCCACGACGTGTTCGGCGAAGTCGTCGGGGTCGACCACGGGGAGGGCGGGCGCGCCGATGGGCTGCTGCGGGCCGTGGCGGGTCATGCGGTTCGGCATCCCGGTCCGGACCCCGGCCGGGCACACGCAGCTGACGTCGATGCCCTGCGGCCGCAGGTACAGCGCGAGCGATTCGGTCAGGGCGACCACCGCCGCCTTGGTCGCGACGTACGCCGTCCGGTCGAAGGAGTAGGGGAAGAGCCCCGACGTCGACGCCGTGTTCACCAGGTGGCCCGACCCCTGCTCGAGGAACACCGGCAGGAACACCTCGTTGCCGCGGACGAGTCCCAGCAGGTTGATGTCGATCGAGCGGCGCCAGACATCCACTGTCAGGTTCTGAGGTAGACCAAGGGCGACCACCCCGGCGTTGTTGACGATCCGGTCGACCCGACCCCACCGGCTCAGGCAGAAGTCCCGCACCGCCGCGTGGTCCCCGCTCTTCGTGACGTCCAGGACCATGTCCCAGGCCTGCCCTCCCGCGGAAGCGACGAGGTCGCGGGTCTCAGCCGCGGACGTGGCATCCACATCGGTGCACACCATGAGCGCCCCGCGGCGGCCGAGGGCCAGTGCCAGTGCCCGGCCGATACCGCTGCCGGCGCCGGTGATGACGGTGACCGATCCGGCGAAGCGACCCGCCGGCGACGGGGACAGTGTCATGCGGCTCCTTCAGTCTGGGACGCGCGGCGGCTACGCTGACTCTTATCAGAGTTACGAGCCAACGAGCTACGGCAACTCTTGTCAGAGAGGGAGCGCGGAGTGCGGGCAGGACGGTCGACGACGAGGGTGGCGTCGACGGTGCGCGATCTGACCGGCGGGCTCCACGCGACCATCGGATCGCCGGAGTAGGGAGAGCGTCATGGGTGAGCGGTTGTCGGGCAAGGTCGCACTCGTCACCGGGGCCGCTCGCGGGCAGGGGCGTAGTCATGCGGTCGCTCTCGCCCGCGAGGGCGCCGATGTGATCATGGTCGACCTCTGCGCACCCATCTCGTCGATCACGGGCTACCCACCGGCGACGGAGGCCGACCTCGCCGAGACCACCAAGGTTGTCGAAGGGCTCGGCAGGCGCGTCGTCGCGCACGTCGCCGACGTGCGCGAACGCGCCAGCCTGGCCGCCCTTGTCCGCGACGCGGTCGGTGAACTCGGGCGGCTCGACGTCGTCGTCGCGAACGCCGGGGTCGTGTCGATGGCGAAGGACGCGGACGTCATG
>Ga0105248_10000135_pt1 | contig 85668 bp, 88 predicted proteins | sample KBSS34metaG_FD_81524 | JGI IMG/M metagenome (GOLD analysis project Ga0105248, IMG submission 81524) | Switchgrass rhizosphere microbial communities from Kellogg Biological Station, Michigan, USA - KBS S3-4 metaG | ecosystem: Host-associated > Plants > Roots > Rhizosphere > Soil | place... | reverse complement strand
CGTCGGGCTGGGGACCGGCATCGCTGCCTGGTTCGCGCTCTCCGGTCCCGCCGAGTGGAAAGCTTTCGTGTTCATCGCCGCTGCGCTCTCCATCATCGGCTTCACCAGGTCGGCGGGCGCGCGGGGAGGGCGCTCGGATGGTTTGCGCTTGTGGGCATGATCGCTGCGCGCTGATCTGGACTCGAGCGGCCATGGTCGAACAATCGCGCCTCGATCGTCCGGTCATTGCCAAGGTTGCGGTAAGGGTGGAGGCAGTCGACCATATCGCCGCAAGCCCCGCATCGACACGGTGGCCGACAGGCTCGGCTCCCACCCATGGAGCCCGGCTTCGCGGCAAATCAGTAGCGGCGGATCAGTCCCGCGAGGCGGCCCTGGATCTGGACTCGGCGCGGATCGTAGCGCTGCGGCTGGTACTGGCGGTTAGCGGGATCGAGCCGGATCATACTCCCCTCGCGGCGGAAGGTCTTGAGGGTTGCTTCCTCGTCATCGATCAGCGCGACGACGATCTCTCCGTCGCGGGCGGTGTCGACCTTTCGGATGAGAGCGAAATCGCCGTCGAGGATTCCTTCCTCGACCATCGAATCGCCCGAAACCTCGAGCGCATAATGTTCGCCGGGCCCAAGCAAAGCGGCAGGCACAGAGAATGTCTCGGTTCCCTGCAGCGCCTCGATCGGCGTGCCGGCCGCGATCCTGCCGTGGAGCGGGATTTCCATCGTGTCGTTCGCGGGCGCGGGAGCAACCGGCCGCAGCGGCGTAACCGTAGCCGTGGCGGTCGGCGTGGTTTCGGGAAGCTTCAGCACCTCAAGCGCGCGGGCGCGGTTGGGCAGACGGTGAATGAACCCGCGTTCCTCCAGCGCCGAGATCAGCCGGTGAACGCCTGACTTGGACTTGAGGTCGAGAGCCTCGCGCATCTCGTCGAAGCTGGGGCTGACGCCGTCCTGCTTCAGGCGGCCGTCGATGAAGAGCAGAAGTTCGCGTTGCTTGGCGGTGAGCATCTAGTGTCCCCCGTCATCCCGTAATGGAACGAACGGAGAACGTGTAGGCAACAAAGCGGCGCGGGTCAAGCGCGCTTAGCCGCCGTTGTTACGCATCCTCGTCTTCAGCGCCTGGATGGCGCTGTCGTTGCGCTTTGCGCCGACTTCCTTGCGGATCGCAGCCAGGAACTGCCGGCCGTAATCTTCCGACACTGCCTGCTGCATTTCGTTCTGCATTCGCCCGATCAGGCTGGGGGCGAGCAGCGCATTGCCGGGAACGATCTTGTTCACTTTGATGATGAAGAAGCCGCGGCCCTGCGGGTCCGCTTGCATCCGGCTCTTGCCCTGGCCGAGGGTGAACAGGATGCGCAGTGCCGGCGGCACATTGCCCTGCGCATTGGCGATCTGGATTCGCCGTGCGGCGAGCGGCTGCGCGGGCGGAAGCGGGGCGCCGCTTTCCTTCACCGCCTGGGCGAGAGGCGTCCCATGCTCGACCTTCGCTTCGATCTGCGCGGCGATCGCGCGGGCGCGCTCGTTGGCCTTGGCCGTGATCCAGTCGTTGGCGACCTGGTCGTGCACTTGCGCAAATGGAGCCGGCGCCGCGGTAATCACCTGAGCGGGCGACACCATCGCGTAGCCGGCATTATTCGCCAGCGTGACGATCTCCGGCGGATCATTGGCGTCGATCTCGAACCCGGTCTTGAGCGCCGGGGCGAGATCGGGAGGCATTTTGAAGGCGGCATCGGCCCGCGAGATGCCGTTTGCCGTGATCAGCGGGGTGTTGGTGACGGGAAGCTTGGCCGCCGTTGCGGCTTCCGAGAAATTGCCGCCGTCGTCGACCGCATTCTGAACCTTGTCGACGAGATCCTCGATCGCGTTCTTGCGCTTGTCGGTGGTGACCTTCGCGGCGATTTCGGCGCGAGCCTGGTCGAGCGACTTGCCGCCTTTGGCATTCACCGCATCGACTTTCGCGACGGCCCAGCCGAACTCGGTCTTCACCGGCCCGACGACCGTGCCGGAGGCCCCGGCGAAGACAGTCTCCGCAGCCTTGTCGCCTGCTACCGCCGCATAGGCGCTGCGGCTTTCGTCCGTCAGCGTCGTGACTGCTGCGTTCGTGCCGGCGGGCGCAGCGGCTGCGGCGATCGTCGCGCCTCCCTTGGCGCGGGCGGCGATGGCGTTGGCGGTCGCCTGGTCCTGCACCACGACCTGGCTGATATTGCGCGTCTCGTTCGCTGCGTAATCCGCCTTGTGGCTGTTGTAATAGGCCGCGACGTCCTGGTCCGAAGCCGCGACATTGGCCACCTGCTCCTGCCCGATGCGCGCAATCCTGAGGACCCGCTGCTCGGGAACCATGTAGCGGCTGCGGTTGGCCGAATAATATTGCTGGAGGTCGGCGTCCGTTGGCTTGAACGCCGAGCGGAACGGATCGACCGGGACGATGGCGGCTTCTCCCTCGCGATTTTCGAGCATCATCGAGGCGTAAGGCGTTGCCATGCCGACCGACACGCGGGCGTTCGCCGCCACCGGAGTCAGCAGGAAGCGCTCGAGTAGGCCTGAGGAAAGAACCTCCCGAACATCGCGGTCCGTCATCCGTTGCTGCGAGAGGAATTGCTGATAAGCGGTTTCGCTGAACTGCCCGTTGAAGCCCTTGGTCTGCGGAATCTGCGCGATTTCGGCATCGATGAGCCGCTTCGAGACCGGGAATCGGAACTTGTCGGCGAAGGCGGCGAGAGTCTTCTGGTCGACCATTTCGTCGAGTAGCTGATCGAAGTCGCCGATGATGCTCGAATAATCGGCGTCGGGCTTCTCCTGCCGCACCTGCTGCAGACGGCGTTGCATCGCAGTGCTCATCTCCGGGTCCGTGACCTGCTCGCTCCCGACCTTGACCAGCGTTGAGCCGCCCATGCCGAAGCCGATGTCACCCGATCCGAAATTGCGGATGTCGGTCGAAGCGAAACCGATGAGGATCATGATGAAGAAGGCCGCGACGACGGCGGTGCCGATCTTCGTATTCGACAAACGGCGAAGGGAGGTGAGCATCGAATTCCTGGGGACGGAGAGGCAGTTCGATGGCCGCTTTACGGGCCAGTCTTGCAGGCATCAAGGCGGGGCCGCTAGTGCCGCTTCGAACAGGGGGTCATGCCAAGTGTCACTTAGAAAGCTCGTCGCCGGCAATTGGAAGATGCACGGCACATCGTCCGACATTTCCGAGATAGAGGCGATCGCCGCCGCCGCCGAGGCCTATCCCGACGTGGATGTCGCCCTGTGCGTGCCGTCGATCCTGATCGAGCGGTCGGTGCGGGCGGTCCCCGGATTCGCGATCGGCGGCCAGGACGTGCACCATGCCGAGAAGGGCGCCCACACGGGCTCAACCTCGGCGCACATGCTGCTCGATGCCGGCGCCAAGCTCACCATCGTCGGTCACTCCGAGCGGCGGGTCGCCCACCGCGAAAGCGATGCCGAGGTTAAGGCCAAGGCGGAGGCGGCACTTGGCTGCGGCCTCGATGTTATCCTCTGCGTCGGAGAATCGCTGGAGATGCGGGAAGCGGGCCGCGCCGTTGAAGTCGTGACTGGCCAACTCACGGGATCGCTCCCGAATTCAATCGGAGAAGCCGAGCTCGCGATCGCTTACGAGCCGGTGTGGGCGATCGGGACCGGGAAGATCCCCACCACGAGCGAAATCGAGGAGATGCACGCGGCGATTCGCGGAGCGCTCGTGGAGCGCTATGGCGAGCGGGGGCAGGGCATGCGGATCCTCTACGGGGGATCGGTGAAGGGCACGAACGCGCCTGAAATCTTTGCGATCGCCGATGTTGACGGAGCGCTCGTTGGAGGAGCGAGCCTGAAGGAGGCGGACTTCCTTCCAATCGTTGCCGCTGCGGCCTCCGCGAGCGTCGAATAAGCCTGAGTTGAAAGCGGCCGCGGTGCCGCCTAAGTGGCGCCACGCCCGTCTTTTTCCAGAAAGCCCCCCATGTTCGCATTCCTGCTGATCGTTCAGACCCTGATTGCCGTCTCGCTCATCGCGGTGATCCTGATGCAGCGGTCGGAAGGCGGCGGCCTTGGCGTCGGCGGCAGCTCGTCGGGCTTCATGACCGCGCGCGGCGCGGCGGACTTCCTGACCCGCTCGACAGCGATCCTCGGTGGAGCCTTCATCGTCCTTTCAATCGTGATGGCCGCGATCGCTGGCGCGACCCGTCAGCCGACGAAGATCGACACCTCGCTCGCAAACACGGCAGCGCCGATCCGGCAGGCGCCCCAACAGCAGCAGCCGGCAATGAACCCGCAGCCGCAGCCGCAGACTCCGCCCAGCACTGATCAGAACAAGTCGGCGCCGGCGGTTCCGCTGGCTCAGTAACGGCTCCGACAAAAAATATATTTCGACTCGCGGGTTGCGCCCGCGGCGCCTGTCCCCCTAAGCCTCAAAACCCATGGCGCGGTTTGTTTTTGTCACCGGCGGCGTGGTCTCATCGCTTGGAAAAGGTCTCCTTTCTGCCTCTCTCGGGGCACTTCTCCAGGCGCGCGGCTACAAAGTCCGAATCCGGAAATTCGATCCCTATCTGAACGTCGATCCCGGCACGATGTCGCCGTACCAGCACGGCGAGGTCTTCGTGACCGACGACGGCGCTGAGACGGATCTCGATCTCGGTCACTACGAGCGCTTCACCGGCGTCTCGTCACGGCAGTCGGACAACATCACGACGGGGCGCATCTACCGCGACATCATCGCGAAGGAGCGACGCGGCGATTATCTCGGCGCGACGGTGCAGGTCATCCCGCACGTCACCAACGCGATCAAGGAATTCGCGGTCGCCGACACCGAGAATTGCGATTTCGTGATCTGCGAGATCGGTGGGACCGTCGGTGACATCGAAAGCCTGCCCTTCATCGAATCGATCCGGCAGCTTCGGAACGACCTCGGCCGCGACAAGACGGTCAGCGTCCATACGACGCTCGTGCCGTGGATTGCCGCGGCGGGCGAGCTCAAGACCAAGCCGACCCAGCAATCGGTGCGCGAACTGTCGAGCCTCGGTGTTCAGCCGGAAGTGCTGTTGTGCCGCTGCGACCGCCCACTGCCGGAAAGCGATCGCGAAAAGATCGCCTTGTTCTGCAACGTGCCGAAGTCAGCGGTCATTCCGGCACTCGATGCACGCAATATCTATGACGTTCCGCTGCAGTACCATGCGGCCGGCCTCGATGACGAAGTGCTTCGCGCCTTCCGGATCGAAGACGCGCCGCGTCCAGACGTCGCGCGCTGGAACGAGATCATGGACCGGATCGACCATTACGACAGCGAGGTGACGATCGGCGTCGTCGGCAAGTACGTGGGGCTTCCCGACGCCTACAAGAGCCTGCGCGAGGCGCTGGTCCATGGAGGGATCGCCAATCGCGCCAAGGTCAAGATCGAGTGGATCGACGCCGAGCTGTTCGAGCATCCCGAATCGGACATCGTCGCCGAGCTCGAGCCGCTCCACGCAATTCTCGTCCCCGGCGGCTTCGGCGAACGCGGAAGCGAGGGCAAGATCGCCAGCGTCCAGTTCGCCCGCGAGCGCAAGATCCCCTTCTTCGGCATCTGCCTCGGCATGCAGATGGCCTGCATCGAGGCAGCGCGGAACATGGCGGGCATCGAGCAGGCCTCGACGACCGAGTTCGGTGATACGCCCGAGCCGGTGGTCGGCATGATCACCGAGTGGATGAGCGAGGAGGGCTTGCAGAAGCGCGCCGCCGGCGGCGACCTAGGCGGTACGATGCGGCTCGGCGCTTATCCCGCCAAGCTCGACGGCAACAGCGTGGTTCGCTCGATCTACGGCAGCGACCAGATCAGCGAGCGGCACCGCCACCGCTACGAGGTCAACGTGCACTATCGCGATACGCTGGAGAAGACTGGGCTGGTCTTTTCGGGCATGTCTCCCGACGACCAGCTGCCAGAGATCGTCGAGCGGCCGGACCACCCTTGGTTCATCGGCGTGCAGTTCCATCCGGAGCTCAAGAGCCGTCCCTTCGAACCGCACCCGTTGTTCGCGGGCTTCATCGAAGCAGCGGTCAAGCAGTCGCGACTGGTTTAATCGGTCGCGGCGTGTTTGTTTCCCTAGCGGAACAGACAGCTGGAATTGTCGTTACCGCTCCACAGTCGGTGGAGGAAAACCATGCTTCTTACGATCGCCATCATCCTGCTCATCCTGTGGGCCCTCGGCTTCTTCGCGTTCCATGTGGCCGGGAGCCTGATTCACCTCCTGCTCATTATCGGCATCATCGTCCTCATCTGGAACTTCGTCGCCGGGCGCAGGACGGTCTAGGCGGCGAATTTCTCGCCGTTGCGGGGCGCCGCGGGCGCCCCTAAATGGCGCCAATGACCAACAGTATTTCGACGCGCGTGGCCGTGCTCGGCTCCGGCCCGGCCGGCCTGACGGCAGCCATCTACGCCGCTCGCGCGGGACTTTCGCCGATTGTCATCCAGGGCATCCAGCCCGGAGGACAGCTCACGACCACCACCGACGTGGAAAATTATCCTGGATTCCGCGAGGTCATCCAGGGTCCTTGGCTCGTCGAGGAAATGCAGGCTCAGGCCGAGCATGTCGGCACCAAGGTGGTGTGGGACCATATCAGCAGTGTCGACCTGTCGCGGCGTCCGTTCCGGCTGACCGGGGACAGCGGCACGCACTATTTCGCCGACACGCTGGTGATCGCGACCGGAGCCCAGGCGCGCTGGCTCAACCTTCCATCGGAAGAGCATATGAAGGGCAGGGGCGCTTCGGCCTGCGCGACCTGCGACGGCTTCTTCTATCGAGGCAAGAAGGTCGCGGTGATCGGCGGCGGCAACACCGCGGTCGAGGAAGCGCTCTACCTCACCAACCACAGCCATGACGTGACCCTGATCCACCGCCGCGATTCGCTTCGGGCCGAGAAGATTCTTCAGGACCGGCTCTTCGCCAACGAGAAGATCAAGGTGATCTGGGACAGCGAAGTCGTCGAGTTCGTCGGCGGCGGAGATCCAGAAGCCCTGGTCGGGCTCGATATCCGCAACAAGCGGACCGGCGAGGTCAGCCGCCTCGAGGTCGAAGGGGCGTTCGTAGCGATCGGCCACGAGCCCGCGACCGAGCTGTTCAAGGGCCAGCTCGACCTCGACAAGGACGGCTACATCAACGTCGAGCTGGGAACGACCAAGACCAACGTTCCCGGCGTGTTCGCGTGCGGCGATGTCATGGACAAGGTCTACCGCCAGGCGGTGACGGCGGCCGGCACCGGCTGCATGGCCGCGCTCGACGCCGAGAAATATCTCGCGGCGCAGGAGTTCGAAGTCCTCGCAGCGGAATAGCGTCTAAGGGTAGATCGCTTCGACGAAATAGAGCCCGTCCGGCGGCGCATTGAAGCCGAGCGCCGAACGGTCGCGCGCCTCGAGCGCCTTACACATGTCGTCCGGCTGCCATTGGCCGCGCCCGACCATCGCCATGCAACCGACCATCGAACGCACTTGGTGATGGAGAAAGCTTCGCGCCGCGGCGGTGATGTGGATTTCTTCGCCAACCTGGGCCACCTCGAGCCTGTCGAGCGTCTTCACCGGGCTGTCCGACTGGCATTGGGCCGAGCGGAAGGTGGTGAAGTCGTGCCGGCCGATCAGGTGAGCGGCTCCTTCGCGCATGGCTTCGATGTCGAGCGGCACCGCGATGTGCCACACGCGGCCTGCGTCGAGGGCAGGCGGCGCTCGCCGCGCGAGGATCCGGTACAGATAGCGGCGGCCGACGCAGGAGAAGCGCGAGTGCCAGTCGTTCGCCACTTCGGTCACATTGAGTACGGAGATGGGCTGCGGCCGAACGAGTGCGTTCAACCCCTCTCTTAATCGATGCGGCGTGAGCGACTTCATGACGTCAACATGCGCGGTCATCGCAATGGCATGCACGCCGGCGTCCGTCCGCCCGGCGGCGATGAACTGCCCCTGCTCGCCGGTCATGCGTTCAAGCGCTTCCTCGAGCGCCTGCTGGACCGACGGGCCGTGGTCCTGCCGCTGCCATCCCATGAACGGCCCGCCGTCATATTCGATCGTCAGCCGCCAGCGGGTCACGGCAGGATGGCGCCCCTGGGGATTTTGAACCCGCGCAGTAGTTCGCCTGCACTCATCGGGGCGCGGCCTGCGCGCTGAACCTTGAGGGGCCGGACATATCCCGATCCGCAGGCGACGCTCAGGCAATCATCGAGCACTTCGCCCGGCTCGCCCGGCGCATCCTGCCCGGCAGCTGCGTCGAGCAGCTTGATGCGCTCACCATTCGCCTCGAACCAGGCGCCCGGCAGCGGATTGAACGCGCGCACCTGCCGCTCGATCTCCTCGGCGGACCGCGACCAGTCGATCCGCGCTTCGGCCTTGTCGATCTTCTTGGCGTATGTCACGCCATCCTCGGGCTGCCCGACCGGCCTCTGGGGATGGTAAAGCCATTCCAAGAGTGCCGCCGAGCCAAGTTTCGCAAGTTCTTCCGTGGCTTGTCCGGCAGTCTTGCCGCGGATGCCGAGCTCGCGCTTGAGGAGCATCGGGCCAGTGTCGAGGCCCTCGTCCATCCGCATGATGGTCACTCCGCTGACCTCGTCTCCGGCCAGGATCGCCCGCTGGATAGGAGCGGCGCCACGCCACCGAGGAAGGAGCGAGGCGTGAACGTTGATGCAGCCGCCCTTCGGCGCTTCGAGGATGGGGGCCGGCAGTATGAGGCCGTAGGCCGCGACCACAGCCAGATCGGCGTCGAGCGCGCGGAACTTCGCTTGTTCTGCCGGGTCGCGGAGCGTCTTGGGTGTTCGAACTTCGATGCCGAGTTCCTCGGCCCGTTCGTGAACCGCCGTCTTGCGATCCGCCTTGCCTCGGCCGGCGGGACGGGGCGGCTGCGCATAGGCCGCAACGACCTCGTGCCCGGCCTCCACGAGCGCGTTGAGGCTCGGCACCGCGAATTCCGGCGATCCCATGAAGACGATGCGCATGGCCGCCCTATGGCGAAAGCCCGCGGAATTGCCTACCTCGCTAGACAGAGTGGCAAGTCAGGAAATCGAAGCATTGAGCCAGGCGCTCGCGCGGTTGCCGGGGTTGGGCCCCCGGTCGGCGCGGCGCGCGGTGCTGCACCTGATGAAGAAACGGCAGACCGCACTCGAGCCCTTGCTCTCTGCTCTCAAGAACGTCGCGGACAAGCTCTCGACCTGCTCGACCTGCGGCAATGTCGATACCTCCGACCCTTGCTCCATCTGCCGCGACCCGCGGCGCGACGAGAAGATGCTGTGCGTGGTCGAAGAGGTCGCCGACCTCTGGGCGCTGGATCGCTCGCGGCTCTTCCCGGGCCGCTATCATGTGCTGGGCGGACGCTTGTCGGCGCTCGAGGGGGTGGGCCCCGAGGACCTCGCGATCGATGGCCTCGTCCGGCGGGTGTCGGCGGGCGGGATCGACGAGGTCGTGCTCGCGATGAACGCCACCCTAGAAGGCCAGACCACGGCCCATTATCTCGCAGAGCGGCTCGAAGAATTTCCTATCCGTCTCAGTCAGTTGGCGCACGGACTTCCGGTGGGGGGCGAGCTCGACTATCTCGACGAGGGAACGCTTGCGCAAGCCTTGCGGGCGCGCCGGCCCGTTTCGTAAAGCGGCTCGGGGCCCTTGGCGCCTGCCAGTTGAAAAACAAGCGATTTCGGCCATATGGGGCCCATGGCCATCCGCCGCATCTATGAGACGCCCGAACCCGTCCTCCGGCAGATTTCGAAGCCGGTGGAAACGTTCGACGACGCGCTGAAGACGCTCGTCGCCGACATGTTCGAGACGATGTACGACGCGCCGGGCATAGGCCTTGCCGCAGTCCAGGTCGGCGAACCGATCCGGCTGCTGGTCATCGACCTCCAGGAGCCGAAGGATCCGGAAGACCCCGAAAGCCCGGTGATCAAGGTTCCAAAGGTTTTCATCAACCCCGAGGTGCTTTGGCACTCGGACTATGAAGTGCCGTACACCGAAGGGTGCCTCTCCGTGCCGGAGCAATATGCCGAGGTCATGCGCCCCGACCGCATCCGCGCCCGCTGGCAGGACGTGGAGGGCAAGACCTACGAGGAAGAGATCGACGGGCTACTGGCGGTCTGCCTGCAGCACGAGATGGACCACCTGAACGGCGTGCTCTTCATCGACCATCTCTCGCGCCTGAAGCGCGACATGGTGCTAAAGAAGCTCGCCAAGTGGCGGAAAGAGCACGATAAGAAGGCGGCCTAACCGCTGATTGACGCAGCCGCGTTGCGGCAGTCCTCCGCACATTCCCGGCACATCTGCGCGCAGAGCTTGCAATGCTCGTGCTCGTGCTTCTCGCACTCTGCCGCGCAGGCGTCGCACACCCGCGCGCAGAACTCGAGCGCCTCGCGCAGCACCTGCTCGTTCGCGCCCGTGCGACGCACCGCAAGCTTGCCCGTGGCCTCGCAGACGTCCGAGCAATCTAGGCACGAGCGTATACATTCGCTCATGTCCATTTTCTCGGCCGCGCAGGCATCGGCGCAGCTGAGACACATCCGGGCGCAATACATGAGGTGGTGCGCCGCATCGCCGAGCGGTTGATTGACGTGACCGGCGACATCCGGGTGAAGGCCGATCATTTTGCGAATGGACATGCTTTTCTCCTCGATTTCACCAAACCTGTGGAAAGCCCGGGGTGTTCCGCTTGAGCCTCATCCACGTTTCGCTATAATGTTCCCATTCTGTTCCGCGAGGGGATTGGAATGGAGACTGTCGCATTCATTGTCTTGGGCCTTCTTGTCGGCGGAGTCATCGGCTGGCTTTGGGCAAGCCGTGAAAATGCCGCTGCCAAGCAGACGGTGGAGGCGCTTCGCCTCCAGCTCGACGAGGTTGTGACGGAGCGCGATGCGAACCGCTCGGCAGCGAATGAACTGGCACGCTTCGAGGAGCGCGAGAAATCGTTCGAGGCTCGGATCAAGGAGCTGGTCGAGGCTAGGGATTCGCTCGGCAGGCAGTTCGCTGAGATCAGCAACAAGCTGTTGGCGGAAGCGCAGGACGCCTTCCTCAAGCGCGCCGACCAGCGTTTCCGGCAGTCGGAAGAAAGCGCCGGCAAGGAACTGAAATCCTTGCTTCAGCCGGTCCATGACCGGCTTGAGCGTTACGAGACCACGGTCCAGAAGGTCGAAGCCGAGCGCCGCGATGCGTTCGGTATCCTTTCTGGGCAGATCGAAGCGATGCGGTCGGGAACCGAGCGGGTCTCAGCCGAAGCCGCAAAGCTCGTAAACGCGTTGAGGAATGCGCCCAAGGCGCGCGGCCGCTGGGGCGAGCAGCAGCTCCGCAACGTCCTCGAAAGCTGCGGCCTGTCTGAACATTGCGATTTCCAGACCGAGGTCAGCATCGCGGGCGAAGAGGGCAGCAGGCTTCGGCCCGACGTGGTCGTCCGCGTGCCCGGCGGCCAGTCGCTCGTGATCGACGCAAAGGTTTCGCTCAACGCCTACCAGGATGCGTTCGGAGCGGTCGACGATTCGGAGCGCGCAGCGCACCTTGCTGCGCACGCCACCGCCATCCGAGCGCATGTGAACACGCTGGGCGCAAAGGCCTATTGGTCCCAGTTCCCCGATGCGCCCGATTACGTCGTGATGTTTATCCCGGGCGAGCATTTCCTCAGCGCCGCGCTGGAGCAGGATCATGCCCTTTGGGATTATGCCTTCGACAGGAAGGTACTCCTTGCGACGCCGACCAACCTGATCGCCATCGCGCGAACCGTCGCCGCGGTGTGGCGGCAGGAGAAGCTGGCGAAAGAAGCCCGGCAGATCGGCGAGCTCGGCAAGGAGCTGTACGAGCGGCTTGCCAAGGCGGCCGATGACCTTCGCAAGGTGGGCGGCGGCCTCGCTACCGCCGTAAATAATTACAATAGCTTCGTGTCGAGCTTTGAGGGCCGATCTCTGGTTACGGCGCGCAAGTTTCGCGACCTCAACATCGAGCCGACGAAGCGGGAGATCGAAGTTCTCCAGGCTGTTGAGGCGCTACCGCGCTACGCCGAAGACGAAGGGGCGGAGATTGTCCAGCTGACAGGGTTCGATGAAAACGACCCGCCGCAGATCGCGGCCGAATAGACCTAAAGGCCGCCGCAGCCTTCGAAACGCTTGCCGTCGACGGTGACCTGCACCTTGTCGGGGTATTTGCGGTCGCTCATGCCGTCGCTGCATACGGCGTGGACGATGTTCACGTTGATCCGCTGCGTCTGGTAGATTTCGCCGGCGATGCCGATAATCACCTTGGGCGTCGGCTGTAGGATCGGCTGAGCGTCGGGCTGGGCGAAGGTGACGTCATGTTCGTCGATCAGCAGGTTCCAGAAAGGCTCGTTGCCGACCGCGTGATAGGGCGGTGCGGGAGGGCCGGGGACCTTCATGCAGGCGGCGAGGGCGGCGGATAGCGCAAGGGCGAGAACTCGTTTCATGGTCCGAACAACCGTGGCCGTCGACGGCAGTTCCGTCACCGCCAACTCGCCTTGACCGCGAAAGCCATCACCGCAGCGGCGATTGCGGCATTCAAGCTGTCCGCGCGTCCGGCCATCGGGATTTTGACGAGGAGGTCGCATTCGGCCTCATAAGATTCGGGAAGTCCCTGCTGCTCGTTGCCGATGAGCAGGAAGCAGGGTCTCTCATAGTCCGCTTCGAGATAGTCATGCTTGGCCTTGAGGCTGGTGCCGACGAGCTGACCATCGCCGGAGCGGAGCCACGTCTTGAATTCCGGCCAGCGCGCAGTCGCGATCTGCTGGGTGAACAGCGCACCCATGGATGCGCGGACCGCCTCGACCGAGAAAGGGTCGGCGCAGTCGTCGATCAGGATGAGCCCGCCGGCGCCGACCGCGTCCCCGGTTCGAAGGATCGTCCCGATATTGCCTGGATCGCGCAGCGCCTGGGCGACCAGCCACAGCGGCGATGCAGATCGGTCGATCTGCTCTAGCGACGCATCCGGCTGCCGGTAGGCGCCGAGCAGCATCTGCGGATTGTCCTTGCCGCTCATCTTGGAGAGGATGTCCGGCGTCGTTTCGATCGCGTCTCCGCCAGCTGCCTCGACCCCAGCGACGATCTCCGCCGCCAGCGGATGTTTCGCTCCTTCGGCGGAGAAAGCGACGATCTCGGGCAGCCGCCCGCTATCACGCGCCTCGGTCAGGATTCGCAGCCCCTCGGCAAGGAACAGTCCTTCCGACCGCCGCGCCTTCTTGTCGCGGAGCGAGCGGAGCAGCTTCACGGTGGAATTGGAAAAGGCGGTGACCTGGCGAACCATTATTCTTCGCCGAACCGCTCCTCGACCAGCGACACGAGCTTCGCCAGCGCCTCCTCGCCACTCTCGCCCTCGACGTGGATGATGATCGTGTCGCCCATCGCGGCGCCGAGCATCATCAGCCCCATGATCGACGTCCCGCAGACCTTGTTGCCGTCCTTCTCGACCTCGATCGGGCAGGCGAGCTCTGTCGCGAGATTGACGAACTTCGCGCTGGCGCGGGCGTGGAGACCCCGTTGATTGGTGATCTGGACCTGCCGCGAGACACTCAAGCGGCTGCTTCCCCGAGGATCTCCGAAGCGACGGAAATATATTTGCGCCCTGCTTCGCGCGCGGCGGCGACGGCGGCGTGGACCGGCATCACCTTGCGGGCGCCTTCGAGGCGGATGAGCATCGGCAGGTTTACACCCGCGATGACTTCGACATTCTCGCCCTTCATGAGGCTGATCGCGAGATTCGACGGGGTGCCGCCGAACAGGTCGGTCAGGATGATGACGCCCTTGCCGCGGTCGACCTCGGCGATAGCGGCAGCGATGTCCCTGCGGCGGCTTTCCATGTCGTCGTCGGGCCCGATGCAGATCGCGGCAATCGCCTCCTGCGGTCCGACCACATGTTCCATCGCAACGACGAATTCGGCCGCAAGCCGGCCGTGGGTCACCAGCACCAGTCCAATCATCGACTCAACTCGTCCTCGCTCTCGCTTGCAGGACCGCGTCCGGGATGTCGTTCGACCGTGTCGCTCTGCGGGGAGGCGAGATCACGATGACGTACATTCGGAGCAAATCCGGCCACACGCAACCGTTCAGCCATTTCGACTGCCGCGGCCACCGACCGGTGGCGCCCCCCCGTACATCCGAATGCAACTGTCACGTAACTTTTGCCCGCGGCCCAGTAGCGGGGAATCCAGTCGATGAGAAGCGCTTCGATCCGGTCGATCGCGTCGTGCCACGCAGGCTCGCCTTCGAGGTAGTTGCGCACCGGTCGGTCGGCGCCCGTCAACGGCCGAAGCTCGTCGATCCAGTGCGGGTTGGGCAGAAACCGCATGTCGAAGACTAGGTCCGCGGTGCGCGAGACGCCGCGCGCGAATCCGAAGGACGCGATGGTAAGCACGGGCTGGTCGGAATCGCCGCCGTACCGGCGCTGGAGTTCGTCCCTGAGCTCCGCGGGACTGAGATCGGTCGTGTCGAGGACGCTGTCCGCAGCATTGCGGAGCGGCATCGTCAGCTGCCGCTCGCGGGCAATGCCGTCTTCGGCGGGCCGGTCGGGAGCGAGCGGATGCCGTCGCCGGGTCTCGTCATACCGCCGCATCAACTCGGTTCCCGAGCAGTCCAGGTAGAGGATTTCCGGCTCAACGCCTTCGATGGACTGCATGAGCTGCGGGAGCTGGTGGGGGTCGAAGCCCCGGCTGCGCGAATCCATCGCAATGGCTGCCGAAGCCGTGCGGCACTGGTCTTCGCCGTTGACGAAGGGCTGGAGAAGATCCGCAGGCAGGTTGTCGACGACGTCCCACCCCATGTCCTCGAGCGTGTCGAGGACGGTTGACTTGCCCGCCCCGGACATGCCGGTAACGAGCAGCAGGCGCGGCAGACGGCGCTGCCGCAGGTCTGACATCAGAACTTGAGGCCCATGCGATCGAGCGCGAGCGCGACCTTGGACGGGGCGGACGCAGTCATGGCATCAATCGACACGAGCGGGAGCTTGACCCCTAGGATCACCCGCTCGCGGCTGTCGTCGGGCAGACGCTGGATGTCACTTGTCAGCTCGATCAGGAGAGCGACCGGCACGTCGTTGGTCCGCTCCATCTCGACGATGCCGATGCCGCGGACCTCGAGCTTCCCGGCGATGGTTGGCGGCGCCGTTGCGACCAGCCGGTCCCCGTCGCGCTTCACGATCGTCTGATCGTCGCTGACGAGCGTGAATCCGCGGTCGAGCAGGCGAAGCGCGAGGTCGGACTTGCCTGAGCCGGAAGGTCCGGTGATCAGCACCGCACGCCCTTCGCCGGAGACCGTGCTTGCGTGGATGGTCTCGGCCGAAAGCCGAGGGGTCGACTGCATTTGGTTCATTCGCGGTCTGCTGCCGGAAGCCGGATCGTGAAGCGGGCGCCCGATGGAGCGTCATCGCGGTCGTGCACGTCAATCTCCCCGTCGTGACCTTTGACAATAGCCTGGGCGATGGCAAGGCCGAGACCTGAGTGACGGCCGAAACTTTCGCCCTCCGGCCTTACTGAGTGGAACCGGTTAAAGATCGCTTCACGGGCCTCCGACGGCACGCCCGGGCCTTCATCGTCGATTCGGATCCGGATTTCGTCGCCGACATGCGCAGCCGCGATCTCGACCAGTCCGCCAGGCGGCGAGAAGCTCACCGCATTGTCGATGATCGCATTGATGGCGCGCGCGAGCCGGTCCGGCTTGCCCATGACGACGGCCGTGTCCTTGCGCGGGCGAGCGAAGGCGATCCGCGCGTCGCCTTTCTCCCGGCGAGTCTCCCAGCTCGACACGATTTGCTCGATCAATGAGCCGAGATCGACCCGCTCGAACTTCGCGCGGTGAAGCTCGGCATCGGTTCGCGCCGCTTCGCTGATGTCGTTGATCAGTCGATCGAGCCGGCCGACATCCTCACGGGCGATGCCCATGAGGCGTTGCCGAAGCTCCGGATCGTCAACCGTGTCGAGTCCCTCGACCGCTGAGCGCAGCGAGGCGAGGGGGTTCTTGAGCTCATGCGTGACGTCCGCCGCGAAGGCCTCGATATTGTCGATCCGCTGCCGCAGCGACTGGCTCATGTCCGACACCGACCGCGCGAGCAGGCCGATCTCGTCGCTGCGCTTGGGAAGGCGCGGCACCTTCACTTCGCGCGCCCGGCCGAGACGGACCCGATGGGCTGCAAGCGCCAGGCGCCGAAGCGGGCGAACGATCGTCCTTGCGAGGAACATGGAGAGAAGGACCGACACGATGATGACGAGCACCATGGCGCCGGCGATGAAGGTGCGCTGCTTGCGGACCGTCTTCGTGAAAGTGCGGTCGTTATCCGTCGCAAGGAGGACCCCATGGTCAAAGGGCACGGCCGAGGAGATGACCGGCGTCATGTCCGGGGCATTGCGCACTTCACTGGTCGCCCTGCCTAGCTGCCGCGCCTTGACCGCCTCCGGCCACGCCTCGAGCCGATCGATTTTGGGATCCGTATAATCTTCGAGCGTCTTCGCACCGACGAGGAAGTTGAAGCCGCGGTCGAGCGCTCGTCCGACGTCCTGCGTCCATTTCTCGGTCTTCGGGTCTTTCAGCTGGTACGTCGGACCGGTCTGTTTCCAGCTGTCGATGACCAGCGATCCGTCCGGTCCGTAGAGGCGGAAGCGGTCGCCGGTGACTGCCGATGCCGTCCCCAGAAGAGCCGGCCATTCCGCGATCGGGACATGCTTCATTGCGGCGAGCGTGGTCGCTGCTTCGACGCGCGTCAGGTGAGTCCGCTCCTTGCTCAGCCGGTTCCGGAATACGTCGAGATAGAGCGTGCTCAGCGCGACAAGCAGGACGGTCAGGAGATTGAGCGCGAGAATCCTGTGCGTCAGCGTCCAGCGCCCCGACCAGTCCGGCAGCTGATCGGGCAGCTCGCTACTCGTCAAATCGGTAACCGACGCCATAGAGGGTCTCGACTGAATCGAAAGTCGGGTCGACGGTTCGGAACTTGCGCCGGATGCGCTTGATGTGGCTGTCGATGGTGCGGTCGTCGACATAGACGTCCTCATTATAGGCGACATCGAGCAGCTGGTTGCGCGTCTTCACCACGCCCGCACGCTGCGCCAGCGCTTCCAGGATCAGGAACTCGGTGACGGTAAGGCTGACGTCCTTGCCGTCCCAGCGGACCTTGTGGCGAGCGGGATCCATCATCAGCCGGCCCCGCTCGAGGGACGCCGGCTCGGGCTCCGTCGAGCTTGCGGTCGCTTCCCCGCGCTCGAGCTCCTGGCGGCGGAGGATCGCGCGGATTCGAGCGATGAGCAGGCGCTGGCTGAAGGGTTTGGCGATATAATCGTCCGCACCCATGGCGAGGCCGAGCGCCTCGTCAAGCTCATCGTCCTTTGACGTCAGGAAGATGACCGGCATCGAGCTGAACTCGCGCACCCGCCGAAGCAGCTCCATCCCGTCGAGGTTCGGCATCTTGATGTCGAACACGCCAAGGTCCGGCGGATTGTCGCTGAGCGCCTTCAACGCCGCGACAGGGTCCGAATAGACGCGGGTGACGAAGCCCTCCTGCTGGAGAGCGATCGAGACCGAAGTCAGGATGTTCCGGTCATCATCGACCAGCGCGATCACTTGGCTCATTCGCCGCTCTGTCGATGCCTCTCGTCGGACGAGGTGGAGGGATTAGCCACGGCGCGCAGGTCGCACAAGCAGCGCCGATTCCGCCAGCAAAATGTTAGCGTTACCGTCGGTTGCATGGTGCTGAACTAGGGTCAATCCGTTTTGACCCCGCAACCGTTTCGTGCCTATACGCCCCTCGTAACGCAGAGCTTTGCGGCGGCAGGCCAGACACCGGTCGCCGCCGTTTTTGGCATATTGGAAAGGGGCTTTTTCAGTGAACGACCGCGTTCCGCGGCGCGGGCTTGATGCTCAGGGCATCGCCACCGGCGCCGAGATCTTCTGGAATCTGAGTACCGCGCCGCTCGTCGAGCATGCCGTTCGCCGGGGCGAGGGCCTCCTCGCCAAGGACGGACCGTTCGTCGTGCGCACTGGCAAGCACACCGGGCGGAGCGCGCAGGACAAGTTCACGGTTAAGGACGAGCTTACGTCGGACGTCATCTGGTGGAACAACGGTAACAAGCCGATGGACCCGGACGCATTCGACCGGCTTCATGCGGATTTCATGTTGGCGCTGGCCGGCAAGGAGCAGCTCTACGTCGCTGACCTCTATGGCGGCTCGCAGCCGGAGCATCGTGTGCGGGTTCGAGTCATCAACGAGCTCGCCTGGCACAACCTCTTCATCCGCACCTTGCTTGTGCGCCCCGAGGCGGCCGAGCTGGCCGGCTTCGAGCCCGAGTTCACGATCATCGATCTTCCGAGCTTCCGCGCCGATCCCGAGCGCCACGGCAGCCGGACGGAGACGGTAGTCGCGGTCAATTTCTCTAAGAAGCTGATCCTGATCGGCGGCACCTCCTACGCCGGCGAGATGAAGAAGTCGGTGTTCGGCCTCCTCAACTTCATCCTTCCGCCGCAGGGCATCATGCCGATGCACTGCTCGGCGAACATCGGTCCGAAGGGCGACACGGCGATCTTCTTCGGACTCAGCGGCACCGGCAAGACGACGCTGTCGGCCGACCCCAACCGTACGCTCATCGGCGACGACGAGCACGGCTGGTCGGACACGGCGGTCTTCAACTTCGAAGGCGGCTGCTACGCGAAGATGATCCGCCTCTCGGCCGAGTCCGAACCGGAAATCTACGCGACGACCAAGCGGTTCGGCACGGTGCTCGAGAATGTCGTCATCGATCCCGTCACGCGTGAGCTCGATCTCGATGACGCAACCTTTGCGGAGAACAGCCGCGGAGCCTACCCGATCGACTTCATCCCGAACTCGTCGGCGGACAATCTCGGCCCGGTGCCGAAGAACGTCGTCATGCTGACCGCTGACGCGTTCGGCGTGCTGCCGCCGATTGCAAAGCTCACGCCGGACCAGGCGATGTACCACTTCCTGTCCGGCTACACGGCCAAGGTCGCGGGCACCGAGATCGGCGTGACCGAGCCGCAGGCGACCTTCTCGACCTGCTTCGGCGCGCCCTTCATGCCGCGCCATCCGTCCGTCTACGGCAATCTGCTCAAGGAGCGGATTGCCAAGGGTGAAGTAGACTGCTGGCTGGTCAACACCGGCTGGACCGGCGGCAAATATGGCGTCGGCAAGCGCATGCCGATCAAGGTGACGCGCGCGCTGCTCAACGCGGCGCTCGACGGCAGCCTGAAGAATGCCGAGTTCCGCAAGGATCCGAACTTCGGCTTCCAGGTCCCGCTTGAGCTGCCCGGATGCACCGAGCTGCTCGATCCGCGCAGCACCTGGTCGAACCCGGTCGAATATGACGCGATGGCCGCGAAGCTCGTCGATTTGTTCAACGAGAATTTCGCCCAGTTCTCGGATGCGGTGGACGAGGGGGTCCGACAAGCGGCGCCGAAGGTGAGCCAAGGGCAACAACAACAACAAGCCCAGGCCCCGCAAGCCACGTCAGCTTAGGCCCGGTCGCCGATCGGGCCCTCCACCAAGGACCCGATCGATGACCGAATTCAGACCCCGCTTCTTCCATTCCGACGCCGAGATCGAGCATCTCGGCGAAGGGCTGCTCGCACGCACGCTGTCGCGGGACGAATGGACCCATGAAGCGCATCTCGCCGCCACCACCTACCTGTTGCTGAGACATCCCGACGTCGACCTCGACAGGGAGCTGCCGACGATCATCCGCCGCTTCAACAAGAGCGTTGGCGGCGTGAACAGCGACACCGAAGGCTATCACGAGACGATCACGCGCGTGTTTCTCCACGGCGTGCGCCTGTTCCTGGCCGAAGCGGACCCGAAAGAGCCGCTTCATGAGCTCGTCAACGAGCTTCTGCTGTCGCCGATGGGGCGGCGCGATTGGCCGCTGCGCTTCTATACGCGCGACCGGCTGCTCTCGGTGAAAGCCCGGCGGGACTTCATTCCGCCCGACCTTGCGGCGCTGCCCTAGCCGTTATTTGTCGCCGCGATTGGCGCGCGCTTCAGCGATGTCGACGACGCTCGCTTCGGTCGGCTCGGACGAAAGTGCGGCGCGAATTCGCGACGCCAGCTCGGCCATACGGAAGGGCTTGCGGATGACCCAGGCGGTATCGAGCTGTTCGCCGAATTCGTGGACGTCGACATAGCCGGTCGCGAGGAGCACCGGCCCCATGCCCAGCTGTCGCGCGCGCTTCGCGACCTCGAAGCCGTTCATGCCCGGCATCACGACGTCGGTGATGAGGAGGTCGAATTTCTCGCGTGAAAGGCTTTCGAGCGCTTCGGCGCCGCGAGCGAACGCGCGGACTGAATAGCCGAGCTCTTCGATCATCGCTGCCGCGGCCGTCCGCACATCGTCATCGTCGTCGACGAGCAGGATTCGGGCCGTCTTGTGCCGCCGTTCCTCTTCCGCGCCTTTTGATTCCGAGGCCGGCCGCGCGATCGTTCGGGGGAGGTAGATCGTCACGGTGGTGCCCGCGCCTTCGCGGCTCTCGATCGTCGCGGTGCCGCCGGACTGCCTGGCGAAGCCGTAGAGCTGGGAGAGGCCAAGGCCGGTGCCTTTTCCCGGTTCCTTGGTCGTGAAGAAGGGCTCGAACGCCTTGGCCATGACGGCAGCGGACATGCCGACGCCGGTGTCCTGGACGGAGATACCGACATACTCGCCGGGCGAAAGGTCGGTATTGAGATCGGCGGGAGGCGCAGAAAGGTTGACCGTCGTGATCCGAAGCGATCCACCCGACGGCATTGCGTCCCGTGCGTTGATCGCGAGGTTGAGGATCATCATCTCGAGTTGAGTGCGATCCGCCATCGCGGCCCAAAGCTGCGGCTCCAACTGCGTCTGGAGATTGATGCGCGGGCCGAGCGACCGCGCCAGCAAGTCGCTCATCGTCGAGATGATCTCGTTGATTTCGAGCGGGGTGGGGGAAAGCTGCTGGCGCCGCGAGAAGGCCAGCATCTGCGCAGTGAGATTCGCGCCCCGCTCGGCCGCCTGGAGCGCGTTCCGAGCGAGCCGCGCCTGCCTCTCGTCGGTCGTGCGGCGCAGGAGCAGGTCGATCGAGCCGATGACGGCGGTAAGCAGGTTGTTGAAGTCGTGCGCGATTCCGCCGGTAAGCTGGCCGATCGCTTCCATCTTTTGCGCCTGAAGAAGGCGCGCTTCGGCTCGCTCGCGCTCGGCGATCTCCGCGGTAAGGCGGTCGTTTGCGCTGGCGAGGTCGCGCGTTCGGTCCCGAACCTTCGTTTCAAGCGAATCGGCAAGCGCGCGGAGCTGGGCGCGCGCTTCCTCAAGGTCTTGCAGGTGTTTCGCGGCGAGGCGCTGGCGAACGCGGCCGCGAATGGCCGAACGAACAGCGCTGACGAGCGATGTCGGATGGAGCGGCCGTTCGAGCACGGTGACGTTCAGCGCCTGCTCCACATGCTGAAGGTCGCCACGGCTACGCTGGGCCCGTCGCGCGAGAACGACGAAGGGGAAATCCGACCAGGGCGGCTGCTGCTCGACCGCATCACGAAGCGCCGACAGCCCGACGCGGGTGAGGGCCTCTTCGGTGATGACGGCGCCGGAGTGGGTGCCATTGACGATGGCGTCGAGCAAGCGACCGCCGCCGCGATCGATGTCAGCGCTGATTCCGCCTTCGACGAGCAAGGCGCGCAGGACCGTCGAATCCCGACCCTCGGGTGCGAGGATCAGGATCGATGAGTCGCTTGCGACTTCGTCAGTCACCGCGATCCTCGAGAAGCTTCTGGCGTCCGTCGTAGACCGGAGTCCCGGTGAGGACGCCGCGGAAGCCGTCGAGTTTTCCGCCTACGCGAATCCCCGATTGGTCGATCCGCATTTCGCGGATGGCGCTTTCGTGCGACCCGGTCCGCTTCTTCACCACCGAAATTGCTCGCCGAATCTCACCCTCGGCCTCGAAGAAGCGGAGCAGAAGGACGGCGTCGGACAAATAGGTCATATCGACCGGCGTCTGCATGTTCTGACCGACCATCCCGCTCTGCGTCAGGATAACGAACGTCAGAACGCTTTGCTGATTCAGGTAGGTCAGCATTTCGTGCATCTGGAGAAGGAGGAACTGCTCCTCGGGCATTGCGTGCTGATAGCCTGTCAGCGAGTCGAGCACGACGACGCTCGCACCACCCTCTTCGATGGCCTGGGAAACGCTCGCTGCGAGCTCACCCGGAGAAAGCTCTGCCGGGTCAACCTGACGGAAGACGAAATTGCCTTCGTTCTCAGCTTTCTCGAAATCCCAGCCGAGGCCGAGCGCGCGGTGGTAGAACACGCGTTGGGTCTCATCGAAGCTGACGAACAACGCCTTTTCGCCGCGCTTGAGCGCCGCGTCGACATATTGCATCGCGATCGTCGATTTGCCCGAGCCTGATGGACCGATCACGAGCGTCGAAGTGCCATAGTCAAAGCCGCCGCCGACAAGCTCGTCCAGCTCTGGAATGCCGCTTTTTGCGACGCGCGCCTTGACGTCGATCTGAGGGTGGGACCCCGCGACGAGGCGCGGGAAAACCTGAAGGCCGCCCGTCCGGATCAGGAAATCGTGGAAGCCCCCGTGAAACGCCCGCCCGCGCATCTTGTAGACACGAAGGCGCCGCCGCTCGGCCCCGTAGGTCAGGGCGATCTGCTCCAGCCGCAACACGCCGTGCGCGAGGCTATGAAGGCTAAGGTCGTCGTCGCCCTGGGTAAGGTCGTCGAGGAACAGGACCGTGCAGTGCCGCGACGCGAAGAAGTGCTTGAGCGCGAGTACCTGGCGTCGGAACCGCAGCGGGCCTTGGGCGAGCAGGCGGATTTCGGACAGGCTGTCGAACACCACGCGGGCCGGCGCGACCCGTGAAACTTCGTCCATGACAAGCCGGACGGTTTCTCCCAGCTCGAGGTCCGAAGCGTAGAGGATAGACTGCTCGCGTTCAGGATCGAGGCTGAGTTCGGGCGGAACGAGCTCGAAGATTTCTATGCCGTCGAGGTGATCCCAGCCGTGAGTTCGAGCGGTGTGCATCAGCTCGTCGCGGCCTTCGGTGAGCGTGATGTAGAGGCAGCGTTCGCCCTTGCGTGCGCCTTCGCGCAGGAATTGGAGGCCGAGCGTCGTCTTGCCCGCTCCCGGCTCTCCCTCGATGAGGTGGATGCGGTTGGCGGCGAAGCCGCCGCGAAGGATGTAATCGAGCGTCGGAAGCCCAGAGGTCACCGGGCCGTCGTCATGCATTAGCTCGCCTTCAACGGCGCTTTCTTTGACCGTCATCAACACCTTCCCTTTGCGGCGGTTACGAATGTAGCCGCGCCTGAAGCGCTCACACGTCAGTTGGGTTTCTAGAACGCGCGCCCGCCTGCACCGAACGTCGGCTAAACGACGATTACTTATGTTTCGCTCCCGTTTTTCGGTTGACGGAGGCGGTGCCCGTCTTTTCCAAGCAGGGTTCGCTTTTTGGGAAGGGTCGGAGAGTGAAGATTTTGGTGCCGCTTGGCGCGGCCTTGCTTGCGAGCAGCGCAACCGGAACTCCGGCCTCAGCCGCAGCGCCCGCAAAGCCGGCTGCTCGAATTTCGGCCGATGCGCGGCTCAAGGCGCTCTACGACGGATATGCGGCATGGGATTCCAAGGAAACCGGCTCCTTCGAGAATGCCCGCGGAGAGATCGAAAGCGCCGCCTACCTTCCGCGCGTCGACGAAGCGTCGCAGCTCCGCCGCGCCGCTCACCTTCAGGAACTGCTGACGCAGCTCAACGCGATCCCGGCCTCGCAGCTGTCCGCGGACGAGAAGGTCAACGCCGAGATATTCCGGACGGTGCTGGAGAATGCCATCTTGGACGCGCACTTTCGCACATGGGAGATGCCGTTCAACAGCGACAGCTCCTTCTGGACCTATCTCGACGCCTCGCAGCCCTTCGACGATACGGCCGGATACCGCCGTTACATCGCGCGGCTGCGCGATATCCCGCGTTATTTCGGCGAACAGACCGTGAACATGCGCGCCGGGCTTGAGCGCGGGTTCAGCGTGCCTCGGACGACGCTCAACGGCCGCGACAAATCCATCGCGACATTCATCGTCGACGATCCGGAAAAAAGCAGCTTCTACAAGCCTTTCAAGAACCTTCCTTCGAGCATCTCTTCGGCTGAACAGGCGGCGCTAAGGGCGGAAGCTCGAGCTGCGATCAGCCAGTCGGTCATGCCCGCCTATCGCAAGCTGCTGGGCTTCATCCAGAACGACTATCTGCCTAGGGCCCGCACGACGATCTCGGCGCACGACCTTCCGGACGGCGACGCTTTCTATCGGGCGCAGGTGCGCGAATATACGACCACTGACATGACGCCCGAACAGATCCACCAGCTCGGCCTCAGCGAAGTCGCGCGCATCGATGCGGAGATGCAGAAGGTCATGCGCGAGAGCGGCTTCAAGGGCTCGATGCCGGAGTTCCTGAAGTTCCTGAAGAGCGACCCGCAATTCTACGCGAAGACCCCCGACGAGCTTCTCGGCGTCTCAGCCTACGTGACGAAGCGCGTCGACGGCGTCATCGGCCAGCATTTCGGACTGCTGCCGAGGAAGCGCTTCGGCCTCATCCCGGTGCCGGACGCGTTGGCCCCGTTCTACACCTCCGGCCGCGGCGGGCTCGAGAATTGCCAGATGAATACCTACGACCTGCCGGTTCGCCCGCTTTACAACATCCCCGTGCTCACCCTTCACGAGTGCGAGCCGGGCCACAGCTTTCAGATGGCGATCGCGTCGGAGCAGAAAGCGCTGCCGGCCTTCCGCAGGAACCTTTATTTCTCAGGCATGGGCGAGGGCTGGGGGCTGTACAGCGAGTGGCTCGGCAACGAGCTCGGCATCTACCGCACGCCGTATGAGAAGTTCGGTCAGTTGAGCTACGAGATGTGGCGGGCGGCGCGGCTCGTGATCGACACCGGGATCCACCAGCAAGGCTGGTCGCGCCAGCAGGCGATCGATTATCTCGCCGGCCACACGGCGTTGACGCAGCACGAGGTCGAAACCGAGGTCGACCGCTACATCAGCTGGCCGGGCCAGGCGCTCGCCTACAAGCTCGGCGAGCTGACGATCCGCCGGCTTCGAACCGAGGCGGAAACGAAACTAGGCCCTAAGTTTGACGAACGCCGCTTCCACGACGCGATCCTGACGCTCGGCTCGGTGCCGCTCAACGTAATGGAAGACCGGATGCACGCCTTCATCCGCGAGGAAGCGGCGCGGAACCACTAAGCCGGTGGAAGGACGTGCTCCGGTTCGACCTTGAGGCAATTGCCCTCGACGTCAATGACGCGGACGCGGTCGCCGGGAGCGGCGGGCCCGCCTCGCGCGGACCATTCGCTATCGCCGACGCGCACTCGTCCGCCGTGTGAATCGATGGGCTGCGTGGCGACGACCACGCGGCCGAGCATCCTCTTGGCCCGATCGTTCAGCAGAGGATCGGCAGAATAATCGTAGCGCATCGAATAAGCGCGACGCCCGCCATAGCGCGCTGCGACGAAGGCCAGCGCCGCGAAAAGCGCGAGCTGGAGCGCCAGGCCGATCGGCAGCAGCAGAGCGGCGAAGCCGGTGACGATCGCCGCCGCGCCGATGAAAATCAGGAAGAAGCCGGGCGCGACTAGTTCGGCGATGAGCAGCACCACGCCGCCGATCAGCCAGAGCCATTCGGGATCGATCGGCAGGTTGCTCATCTGTTGGTCTTGGGCGCGCTGGGCTGCGGCTTGGGCGGCGGCGGGACGCGGCCGACCGCTTCCTTCGCAAGCTCACCGATTCCCCCGAGCGTGCCTATTAACTGGGTCGCCTCGACCGGGAAGAGGATCGTCTTCGCATTGGGCGAACGCGCGAACTCTGCGACCGCTTCGACATATTTTTGCGCGATGAAGTAGTTGATCGCCTGCGCGCTGCCCTGCTCGATGGCGTCGCTGACGGCCTTGGTCGCGCTCGCCTCCGCTTGCGCCGCGCGCTCGCGGGCCTCGGCCTCGCGGAAGGCGGCTTCGCGGCCGCCCTCGGCCTCGAGGATAGCCGACTGCTTCTCGCCCTCTGCCTTGAGGATCGCGGATTGTCGCATCCCCTCGGCCTCGAGGATCACCGCGCGCTTCTCGCGCTCGGCCTTCATCTGCCGGGTCATGGCGTTGACGATGTCCTGCGGCGGCCTGATGTCGCGAAGCTCGACGCGAGTGATCTTCACGCCCCAATTCTCCGTCGCATTGTCCACGACCGCGAGCAGGCGGGTGTTGATCTCGTCGCGCTTCGAGAGGGTCTCGTCGAGGTCCATCGAGCCCATGACGGTGCGCAGGTTGGTCGTCGAGAGCGCCATGATCGCCGTATAGAGGTCGCTGACCTCGTAAGCGGCCTTGGCGGCATCAAGCACCTGGAAGAAGACGACGCCGTCGACCGCGACCATCGCATTGTCCTTGGTGATGATCTCCTGGCCCGGGATGTCGAGCACCTGCTCCATCATGTTGATGCGGCGGCCGACGCGGTAGAAGAAGGGTGTGACATAGTTGAACCCGGGCTCGGCGACGCGGACGAAGCGGCCGAAATGCTCGATCGTGTATCGGTAGCCCTGGCGGACGATCTTCACGCCCGTCATCACGTAAATGAGCACTAGAACCGCGACGGCGGCCATGAACGTCGTGAGCATCTTCTCTTCCCCGGTGTCCCTTATTCAGGGCATGATGCGACGGTCATGACGGTAGCGGAAGCGAAAAACGACAATAAGCTCGACCTGTTCGCCGTAAGGTCGCTCCTGTTTCTGCCCGCATCGAACCCGCGCGCCATTGCGAAGGCGCGAGATGCGGGTGCGGATATCGTCATCCTCGACCTCGAGGATGCGGTGAAGATTGAGGACAAGGCCGCCGCGCGACGCGCAGCCATTGAGGCGGTGGCGGCGTCATGGCCGATGCCAGTCGCGATCAGGATCAACGGCGTCGGAACGCAATGGCATTCCGTCGACCTCGATGCGGTGGCGCGCTCCAAGGCGGACCTCGTGGTCGTTCCTCGCGCTTCGTCTCCGCACCTCATTCGCGACATTGCGGCGACGGTCGACAAGCCGGTGCTGGCTATGATCGAGACGGCGGCCGGAGTCCTTGCCGCGGCACAGATTGCGGCGGAAACGGCGGGGCTGATTGCGGGGACGAACGACCTTCGTGCCGACCTACGCCTGCCGCTCGATGCCGGCCGCGAGCCGATTTCCGCCTCGCTGCAACTGATCGTGCTGGCGGCGCGGGCTTCACACGTCGCCGTATTCGATGGGGTCTTCAACAGTCTTGAGGACAGCGAAGGCTTTCGCAGCGAGGCTCAGGATGGGCGACGCCTGGGCTTTGACGGGAAGAGCCTCATCCACCCAAACCAGATCGCGCCCTGCCACGAGGCGTTCGCCCCGAGCGAGGCCGAGGTCGAGCGGGCGAGGGGGCTCGTCGAAGCCTTCCAGGGCGGCGCCGAGCGCTTCGGCAACGAGATGATCGAGCGGATGCACGTCGAGGCGGCCCGGCGGGTGCTCGCGAGAGCGGGCGCCTGAGCCAAGGCTTGGCGAATCGCGCTCGGCCTGTCATGGGCCGATATGGCCCAACTCAACGATACCGCTGACATTCCTCTCGGACTGACGTTCGACGATGTCCTCCTGCAGCCGCTCGAATCCTCGGTCCTGCCGAGCCAGGCGGACACGAAGACCTTCCTCACCCGCGAAATCCCGCTTCACATCCCGATTCTGTCGTCGGCGATGGACACTGTAACCGAAGCCGACACGGCGATCGCGCTCGCCCAACTCGGCGGAATCGGCGTTCTTCACCGCAACATGACGATCGAGGAGCAGGCGACCGCCGTACGCCAGGTGAAAAGGTTTGAAAGCGGAATGGTGGTAAATCCCATCACGATGACGCCCGACCAGACGCTTGCCGAGGCTCTGGAGCTGATGAAGAGCTACCGCATCAGCGGAATTCCGATCGTCGAGCGGTCGGGGAAGCTCTGCGGAATTCTGACGAACCGCGACGTGCGCTTCGCCGAGAACCCCAAGCAGCCTGTCAGCGAGCTGATGACCAGGGAGAATCTGGCCGTCGTGCCGATCGGCACGACGGAGGCGGAAGCGCGCCGGATCCTCCATCAACGGCGCATCGAAAAGCTGCTGGTCGTCGACGAGCACGACCATTGCGTCGGCCTGATCACCGTCAAGGACATCGAGAAATCCGTCGCGGCGCCATTTGCGACCAAGGACTCCGAGGGCCGTCTTCGCGTTGCCGGAGCGACGACGATCGGTGATCTCGGCTTCGAGCGCTCACAGGCGCTGATCGACGCCGGCTGCGACTGCATCGTCATCGACACGGCGCACGGCCACAACGAGAACGTCGCCAAAGCCGTCGAGCGCGTGAAATCGGCGTCGAACTCGGTCCAGGTGGTCGCCGGCAACGTGGCGACCGCGGACGCGGCGCGGGCGCTCGCCGACGCGGGCGCCGATGCGATCAAGGTCGGCATCGGCCCGGGCTCCATCTGCACGACGCGTATTGTCGCGGGGGTCGGCGTTCCCCAGCTCACGGCGGTCATGGAAGCCGCGCGCGCTGCGAACAACACGCCGGTGATTGCGGACGGAGGTATCCGGACCAGCGGCGACATGGCCAAGGCGCTGGCGGCCGGAGCCTCGACCGTGATGGTCGGTTCGCTACTCGCCGGGACGGAGGAAGCGCCCGGTGAAATCTTCCTTTATCAAGGGCGTAGCTACAAGTCTTATCGCGGTATGGGATCGGTCGGCGCCATGGCGCGGGGTTCCGCCGACCGCTATTTCCAGCAGGACATCAAGGATCAGTTGAAGCTCGTGCCGGAAGGTATCGAAGGACAGGTACCCTACAAAGGGCCGGTTCGGGAGATCATCCACCAGCTGGTCGGCGGCGTGAAGGCCGCGATGGGATACACGGGGTCGAGAACGATCCAGGAGCTCCAGCGCCGCGCCCGGTTCGTACGGATCACCAACGCGGGCCTGTCGGAAAGCCACGTCCATGACGTCACGATTACGCGCGAGGCGCCGAACTATCCGACGCGCTGACCGATGACGCCCGCTGCTCGCCTGCAGGCGGCCATCGAAGTGCTGGACGAGGTGATCGCCTCGGCGCGCGACGATGGCCCGCCCGCGGACGCCATCGTCACCCGCTACTTCAAGCATCGCCGTTATGCCGGGTCCAAGGACCGGCGGGCGGTCCGCGAGCTTGCGTTCCGCGCGATCAGGCGATCGGGCGAGCGGCCGCAGAGCGGGCGCGCAGCCGTGCTCGGGCTAACTCAAGACGATCCTGCGCTGCTGGAGCTGTTTGGGGAGCCGCGAGGACCTGAGCCTCACCGAGAGAACGAGCAGGCCGCCCCGCCCGGATTCCTGCCCGAATGGCTCCGCAAGGAGCTTTCGCCACTTGTAGGCGAGGAGGAATGGGCGGCGCTGCTTGAACGGGCGCCGCTGGACCTCAGAACCAACGTCGCGCGGGTTTCACGCGATGAGATATTGGCGCAGTTCCCTGATGCGGAAGCGACGCCGCTCAGTCCGTGGGGCATAAGGCTCCCGCCCGACAGCCGCATCGACGATCATCCGGCTTTTCAATCGGGCCTCGTCGAGGTTCAGGACGAAGGCAGCCAGCTGATTGCGTTCGCTTGCGAACCGCAGCACGGTGAGCGGATCGTCGACCTCTGCGCGGGGGCAGGGGGAAAGGCGTTAGCCCTCGCTGCCGCCGCGCCAGAGGCGGAGATGTTGGGCACTGACAGCAACCGCGCGCGCCTGTCGAAGCTCGGACCTCGTGCGGAAAAGGCTGGCGCGAGCGTCCATGCGATACTGCTCAACCCGCCGCACGAGTTGGACGCGCTCGGTGAGTGGCGCAATGCCGCCGACCTCGTCCTCCTCGACGCTCCTTGCTCGGGAAGCGGCACCTGGCGCCGCAACCCGGAAGGGCGCTGGCGCCTGATCCCAGACCGGCTCGACCGGGTAGTCGCGGTTCAGCAGCGGTTGCTCGGCATCGCGGCCGAACTGGTGAAGCCCGGCGGACGCCTCGTCTATGCCGTCTGCTCGCTCCTCTCTCGCGAGGGATCCGGGCAGGTCGAACGCTTCCTCGGGCGCCATTCATCGTGGATTAGTGAGGAAACGCCCATTCCTGCGGGACGTTCGGACGGGCAGGGCCGGTTGCTCACGCCCGGTCACGACCGTACGGATGGCTTTTTCGTCGCGCGTCTTCGCCGGCCATGCTAGGCAGACGGTCGAGAATTGGAGAGTTGAATGCACGCTTCACGTCTTCTCCTGGCCGGGTTCGCAGGGATTGCCGCACTAGCGGTGGCCGCGCCCGTCGCCGGCCAGCGCGCGGATGACCAGATTTCGCCCAAGTCGATCCAGCTCATGCATCAGGGGCAGGCCTCGCTGAGCGCGGGCAAGCTCGAGGATGCCGAGAATTCGCTCGAGACCGCGCTGGCCGTCGATCCGCGCAACCGCTGGGCCTATGTCGACCTCGCGCGCGTCGCGGAGAAGCAGCAGCTGTTCGGCAAGGCGATCCGCATGACGTCCAAGGCGCTTTTGATCGAGCCGAACGACCTCGACGCGATCGCCGTACAGGGCGAGGCGATGGTCGAAATGGGCGCAACGGCGCGGGCGCAGGAGAATCTTCAGAAGCTCCAGAAGATCTGCGGCGCCGGCAGCTGCCCGCAGGTTGCGCAGCTCTCCTCGGCGATCAGCCGTGGTCCGACGGTGGCCTCAGCGAAGGCCCCGGCGACCCCGAAGAAAGACTAGCTGAGCGTCCGCGCCAGCTTGACCCAGTCTTCGACGGCAATCGTTTCGGCACGCCGCTGCGGGTCGAAGCCAAGTGACTCCAGCGCTTCGAGCGCTCCCGGAACCTGCTTGAGGCTTGAGCGCAGCATCTTGCGGCGCTGACCGAACGCGGCCTCGGTAAGGCGTTCGATCACCTTCGGCTGCACGTCGTCGGGCTGCTCGCCGGGGACAATGTGCACCACTGCCGACGTGACCTTTGGTGGCGGGACGAAAGCCGAGCGCTGGACCGTCATCGCAATCCGCGGACGCGAACGCCACTGTGCGGCAATCGATAGGCGGCCGTAGGCGTCGGTGTCGGGTTGCGCGACAATCCGCTCCGCGACTTCCTTCTGGAACATGAGCGTCAGCGAGCGCCACCAAGGCGGCCAATTGGCGCCCAGCCACCTTAGGAGCAGCGCCGTTCCGACGTTGTAGGGGAGGTTCGCTATGACGTGCGCTCCGTCGCCCACTACTTCCGCTTCGCGCACCTTGAGCGCGTCGGCCTCCTGCAAGCGCAGCCGGTCCGGATATTCGGCGCGGAGCTCGTCGAGAGCGGGAATGCAGCGCGCGTCGCGTTCAACCGCGGTGACGATCGCTCCTGCATCGAGAAGCGCCCGAGTGAGGCCGCCGGGCCCCGGGCCGACCTCATAGACGCGTTGGCCGGTCAGATCGCCGGGGATGGCCGCGATGCGCGCCAGCAATTGCCGATCCAGGATGAAGTTCTGGCCAAGCGCCTTGCTCGCGCTGAGGCCATGCCGCGCGATGACTTCGCGCAGCGGCTCCGGCTGTGACGTCAAGCGCAGTCGGCCCGAAGCATCGCGCTCTCCGTCGCCATTCGGATCGCAGCTGCCATCGGGCGGGGGTCGGCACGGTCCAGTCCCGCAATGTCGAACGCCGTTCCGTGATCGGGAGCGGTGCGGACGATCGGAAGGCCCAGCGTCACGTTCACCGCATCCTCGAAGTGGAGCGCCTTGATCGGGATCAGCGCCTGGTCGTGATACATGCACAGGGCTGCGTCATATCTGGCCCGAGCGCTCGTGTGGAACATCGTGTCGGCGGGGTGGGGGCCGCTGACTCGCCACCCTTCGGCCGCGAGCGCTGCGATAGCCGGCGCAATGATCTCGATCTCCTCGGGGCCGAGTTGGCCGCCTTCTCCGGCGTGCGGGTTCAGGCCGGAAACGGCAAGCCGCGGTTCGGCGATCCCGAAGTTGCGTTGCAGCCCACGCAAGGCGGCGCGGCCCCGCGATTCGATGAGCGCAGAGGTGAGTGCGCGAGGTACTTGCGAAAGCGGCAGGTGCGTGGTCACCGGTACGGTCCGGAGCGTTGGCCCCGCGAGCATCATCACGACATTCCCGGCGGAGATACCGCAGCGCTCCGCAACGAACTCGGTCTGGCCCGGGTGCTGGAAACCGATCCCGTAGAGTTGTTCCTTGGCGACCGGTCCGGTCACCACTGCGCTTGCAGAACCGGAACGGGCGAGCCCAACGGCAATCTCGAGGGAATCGAGCGAGCAGTGAGCGCCTGCGACGCTCGGCTGGCCCGGCGTGTCCACATGAGCCGAGTTGATCTGAATCAGCGGAAGTCCAACGTCGAACGCGCTATCCGCCTGCCGCGGGTCGTCGATTACCTCGATCGGGCCATCCCATACAGCCGAAACGGACCGGGCATCGCCAATCGCCACGAAGGGCATCAGTCCGAACTCGCCGCGCGAATCCCAGCACTTCGCAATCACTTCAGGGCCAATGCCCGCGGGATCACCGAGAGATACCGCGAGCGGCTTTGGCGTCTCTGCCGACATCCTATCGGCCCTTATCGGCGATCAGCGATTAGCGGAACTCGATGATCGCATCGCGGCGAAGGTCCGCAAGAAAGCGCCGAGCGCGGCTGTTCGTGCGCTCTTCGTTGATCTGGCTGTACACGTCGTCGAAGGTCGGCGCCGAGTTGTCGACCTCGTCGCGGCCGCAAACAACGAGAACGCGGACATTCTCCTCGATCGAGCCGAAGGGAACGGTCGCCTGCCCGACCTGCAGAGGCAGGATCAACTGCTGCATCGCTGCGGGCAGATCGCGCACCTTGATGTCATCGCTCTGGACCACCTCGGCATGGAATTCGGAGCCGATCTTCTCCGCGTTGCCGCAACCGCCGATGTTCTTCGTCGCCTGGACGAACCGCTCGACCGTGGGCTCTGCCTGCTGCGCCGTCGTCCCCTTCGGGAAGCTCAGCGAAATCTGCTTGAGGCTGAGCACGGCATCGCGCGGATCCGGAGTCATGATCTTGCGCGTATCCTGCACGGCAATGATCGACACGCCGCCGGGCACCGGGATCGGATTGCTGATCGTGCCCGCGCTCATCTGGCGAAGGACGGTCGCGATCGGCGTGGGAAGCTGCTCCGGCCGTACCCAACCTAGGTCACCGCCAACGGCGGCCGTCGAGGCCTCCGAATATTGCTTCGCGAAGGCGGCAAAGGAAGCGCCCTTCTTCAGCTGCTCCAGGATCTTGCCGGCGTTCTGAAGCGTCTGGTCCTGCGTGTAGGGCGTCGAGGCGAGAAAGATTTCGCCGACGCGATATTGCTCGGTGCCCTTGGACGCGTTCATTTTGTCAAGAACGGCCTTCACCTCGTCATCGCCGACCGTGACTTCGATCTTGGCCTGCTGGAGCCGGCGCCAAGCGATCTCGCCGTAAATCTGGCGCCTTAAGGACGCGATCGAGGAGCCGTGCGACGCGAGATACCCCGCTAGCTGGTCCATGCTTTGCTTTGAATCCTGCGCGACGCGGGCGACGGTTCGTTCGATGTCCGCGTTCTTGATGTCGATCTTCTCGGTCTTCGCGGACTGAATCTCGAGGGTCTCGTCGATGAGGTTCCGGAGCACCTGCTGGCGAAGCGTGTCGACCTGGTCGGCGGGGATCGGCTGTCCGCTTGCGATCGACATGAACGACAGGCGCTGGTCGACGTCGGTCTGGGTGATGACGTCGCCGTTGACGATGGCCGTCGCCTTGATGACCGATGGCATGGCCGTGCCGAACAGCTGCGGATTCTCGGGAAGGTGGAGCGATTGGCTGCTGTTGACCGGCGGCGTTTGCTGATCGTCGCCCTGCTGCGCCGCGGCGGCGCTCGCGACACCCAGAAGAATGGCCGCACCGGCGCTCAGAAGGCGCGCGGAATTCAAACGGAATGCTCGTGCCACGATTTTCAAAATTCCCTTGATTTGCAGCCTAGTGCTGGTGGTTGCCCGTTTATGCAGGTCCGCTGAACGCAGCCTTAGCGACCAATCCCCTTGAATGCCAAGTGAAGGCCGATGCTGTTCCCCGTCCGGAAAGTTCCGATACGTTCATAATCGCGTTTCCAGGTGAGGCCAATCTGCAGGCATTCGTCCTCATACTGGATGCCGAGACGCTCTTTGACCGGCTCAAATCCATCAGCGACAGAGAGCGGATCCTCTTTCTTGTCGGTGAGATCGACGACCGCAGCCCCGAAGACGGACCAGTAGCGAGTGATGAGAATGCGGCCGGCGAAGCGCAGTTCTTCCACATCGCGAAGGTCTTCGATGGTCGGATCGACGTTTCGGTTGAGCTTGAGGTAGCCGACCTGCGCGTAGGTCTGGGTGGTTCCGATCGTCAGGTCGATCTCGTTCCGGCGGACAGCGAAATTATCCTTGTCGACGCGGAAACGGTGGGTCAGCTCAAGCAGGCGGCCGTAGCGAATATTCGTCCGTCCAACGATGTCGGACATGCGATCGGTGAGGCCCGTACCCTCCGGAAAGATTCCGGGCCGGTCGACTAGGCGGTAGCTCTGGCCGATGGTGGTATCGACCGAGAGGTTCGGCCGTTCGAGCGACCATTCGAAACCGTAGGTGATCCGCGAAGCGTCTTCCCAGCGGTCGTAGCCAGGGAAACGGTTCAGCGCGAAGAGGTTGCTGTCCTCGAGATCGATCGAGCGCGCGTCCTCGTTAGGGATATCGATGTTCGGCGTTGGCGGGGTGAGAACCAGCTGCACGCGCGGGACCAGCCGCTGGATGCCGCCGAACAGCGGGCCGATGAACGGCCATTTGATGTCGGCTGCGGCGGTCCCGATCGCCCGCGCATGCCAGCCGTCGGTGCCGCTGTAGATCGGCACCAGCGTGCTTCCCGCATCATCGGTGTGATACACGTCCCCGCGTGCGTAGCCGGTTAGGGTCAGTTCCTGGCCCCAGGAGGTCAAGCGCCTCCAGTCCCACTCGGCGCTCGCGAATGCCCGCTGCGTGTCCTGACCATCGATGCGAATGATGTTGAGGCTGTTGCCCTGGAGCTGCAGCGTCCCGCCGATGACGTCTTCCTTGCGGAAGCGCGCATCGATCGCGGGAAGGGCGATCGGGATTTCTTTCTGATGATCCTCGGCGCGCAGGCCTTCGAACGCCCAACCTGCAATCGTGATGTAGGAATCGGGACTGATCCGCTCGACGTTCACGACGTTGCGCAAGCGGTCGTCGTTGGTGATGTCGTAGCGGCGCGTCAGGGTCTTGTCGCTGGCGGCCCGGAGCGAGGTGGTGATGCTCCAGTACGGGTCGAGCTGCGCCTTGCCGTTCGCTTCGAAATAGCCGCGGAGGCCCTTCCTCGTGGAGGTTACATTGGGATCGACGCTTTCGATCGTTCCGTAGGTGAGGAAACCGCCAACCTGGAACGCCCCCCAGCGATCAAGCTGGCGATATTTTGCTTCGAGCGCGGGCAAGACGCCGGTGTAGACATGCGGCGTCAGCGTGAGATCGCGGTTGGGTCCGAATTGCCAATGGTAAGGTTCGGCAATCTCGAAACCCTTCTTGCTCGAGATGCTGAAATCGGGCGCGAGCCAGCCCGTGGCGCCCTCGTTCCCACGCGAAAGGGCGAAGACAGGCAGCAGTGGCAGGTCGATCCCGAATAGCTGCAGGTGGCCGTGGATGAACCGCGTCTTGCCGGTCGAAGGATCGTCGATGACCTTTGCCGCTGTGATCGCCCAGCTCGGCCGCTTCGGGCAGCCGGTCGCGGTCGTCACGGGGCAAGGCGAATAGATCGCATTTTCGAGCGTGGTGACGTTGCCCGACCTGGTGCCTCGGATCGCGGCAAGGCGGGCACCGCTTTCCATCACCAGCATCAGATTGTTGACTGTGCCGTCGCGAAGCGTGTCGGTGAGCTGGACGCTGTCGCCGACCAGCTTGTCCCCCTGCGGAGTCAGCAAGACGACGTCCCCGTTCGCATAGACCTGACCGGTCTTGCGGTTCCAGGTGACGGTGTTTGCGGCCAGGAAATTTCCGTCCCGCTGCAGCCGAACCTCACCGGCCGCCGTCACGATATCCGCGTCGCTGTCGTAGGTGACCTGATCAGCGCTGAACTCGACGATCTCGTCCTGCGGGGTCGATGCGCCGGGCGTCGGAGCGGGCGCCTGATTGTTTGTCGCCGCGGGCGCCTGCTCGGCGCGCGCTGTCGCCGGAACCGCCATCAGCATCGGCAGCGCTGACCACCAGACAAATCTTGCCGCCAACGCTGTCCCGTCCGCCCGTTCGAAGAGTGTTCCTTGGCCGAAGCCTATCGCACCTCCGCCGTGGACGACAATCGGCGACAAGGCAATTGCCGGTCCTTTGCCAAGGTCTGACTTGCATCTTAAAGGCGGCGGTGACGTTCGCCTTTCAAGGAATATCTAAAGATGCAAATTCGCTTCGCCGATAGCCGGCCAACCGGAGAATATGCGCTGGTCCTGCCGGTTGCCGGCAAGGACCGCACGAACCTCGGCTCGCTCGGCGCTGCGCAGCAGGTTGTCGGCGCTGCCCTCGACCGGCAGCGGTTCGAAGGTGATGCATCGGCCGTTTCGGAGCAGTTCGTCGACGACAACGGCAGCGTTCGCCGCCTGCTGGTGATCGGTGTCGGCGTACAGAATGGCGATCAAGCCGCCGAGAAGCTCGGCGGCAACGCTGTCGCAAAACTTCTCACTTCTGGTGAGAAGCGGGCGGTCATTGACCTCAGCGGGTTGAACTATGACGCCGACAAGGCGGCGCGCGTCGCGTTCGCAGCTGCCCTTCGAGCGTGGCGGCACGACCGCTATCGCACCAAGCTCAAGGACAATCAGAAGCCGTCCCTCGAGGAAGTGATCATCATCGGCGGCGGTAGCGATGCCGAGCAGCGCTATACGTCGCGCTGGGCGCCGGTGGCCGAGGGCGTTTCATTGACGCGCGAGCTCGTGGCCGAGCCCGCCAACATCATCTACCCGGAAAGCTTCGTCGAGCGCGTCCGCGCCTCGCTAGAGGGCACGGGCGTGGAGATCGAGGTGCTCGACCGTGCCCAGATGGAAAAGCTCGGCATGGGCGCCCTTCTCGGTGTTGCCCAGGGCTCGACGCGCGAGGGGCGGCTGCTCATTCTTCGCTGGAACGGCGGCGGACAAGGCGAGCCAACCGCATTCGTCGGCAAAGGCGTGACGTTCGACACCGGCGGCATCTCGATCAAGCCGGCCGCCGGCATGGAAGCCATGAAATGGGATATGGGCGGCGCGGGCGCAGTTGCCGGCGCGCTCAAGGCGATCGCAGGACGCAAGGCGAAGGCGAACGTCATCGGCATCTGCGGGCTCGTCGAGAATATGCCGGGCGGAAATGCGCAGCGGCCGGGCGACGTGGTCACGTCCATGTCGGGCCAGACCGTCGAGGTCATCAACACCGACGCTGAAGGGCGTCTCGTCCTCGCGGACGCCATCACCTACGTGCAGCGCAACTATAAGCCCAAGACGATCATCGATCTCGCGACCCTGACGGGCGCCATCGTCATCACCCTCGGGCATGAATGGGCGGGCCTCTTCTCGAACGATGAGGGACTGACCTCGGAGCTTCAGAAGGCCGGCGAGGAATCGGGCGACAAGCTGTGGCGCATGCCGATGGGCGAGCCGTTCGACCGGCTGATCGATTCGCCGATCGCCGACATGAAGAACGTCGGCCCGCGCGAGGGCGGTTCGATCACCGCGGCGCAGTTTATCCAGCGCTTCGTCGAAAATGGGGTCCGCTGGGCCCACATCGACATGGCCGGCACGGCCTGGTCGGACAAGGCTGGCTCGACCTACGACAAGGGGGCGACGGGCTACGGCGTTCGGCTGCTCGACCGCTATGTCGAGGATGTGCTCGAAGCCTGATCGAAGAGGCAAGTGCAGGTCGATTTCTACCAGCTGGCCGGAACGCCTGCCGAGCAGGTGATCGCGAGCATCGCAGAGAAGGTGCTTGCCGCAGGCGGGCGGCTGCTGGTCGTGGCCGAAGACGAAGTCCTGCTCGCCCGGCTCAACCGCCAGCTGTGGGACCAGGCGCCGACGAGCTTCATTCCGCACGGGGTTGCCGGCGGCGCCGACGATGCGCGCCAGCCGGTCCTGCTGTCGACCAGCCCGGACGCGCCGAACCTCGCGCGAAACATGCTGATGGCCGATGGGATCTGGCGCGATTCGGCGCTCAACTACGATCGCGCCTTTTTCCTTTTCGACGATGCAACGCTGAACGGCGCCCGTGCGGCATGGAAATCGCTCAGCGGCAGGGAAGGGGTCGAGCCGCGTTATTGGGCCCAGGAAAGCGGGAAGTGGGTGAAGATGGCCTGAGGCTTGCCGCCAACCGTGCTGGCGGCTAGGCGGCCCAGCAACTTCCAATCACCCCAACCACAGGAGATCGCCCGGTCATGGCCGTGACGCGCACCTTTTCGATCATCAAGCCCGATGCCACCCGCCGCAACCTCACCGGCGCCGTCACCAAGATGCTGGAAGAGGCTGGCCTTCGCGTCATTGCCTCGCGGCGGATCCACATGACCCGCGACCAGGCCGAGGGCTTCTACGCGGTCCACAAGGAGCGGCCCTTCTACAACGACCTTTGCGACTTCATGACGTCAGGTCCGGTCGTCGTTCAGGTGCTGGAAGGCGAGGATGCCGTGAGGCGCAATCGCGACGTGATGGGCGCGACCAACCCCGCCGACGCGGCGGAAGGCACGATCCGCAAGAGCTACGCCGAATCGATCGAGGCGAACTCGGTCCACGGCTCGGACAGCGACGAGAACGCGAAGATCGAGATCGACTTCTTCTTCAAGCCCGACGAAATCGTCGGCTAGACCGTCCGGGGGACGGTCGTGGCCGACGATTGTCGGCTGATCTTCAAAGCATCGGGCTAAGGGTCGCGAGGAGGTTCTGCCAGAGCCGCAGCGCGATTCCGTAGCCCTCCACCTCTTCGCGAGTGACCGGTTCGCATTGGGTGAGGTATGCGTCCTGACGGGCGCGCACCTCACATGCGAACGCTGGATCGTCGAACAAGATATTGTTTTCGAAGTTGAGTTCGAAGCTTCGCCGATCGAGGTTCGCGCTTCCGATCAGCCCGACCCTGCGGTCCACGACCATTGTCTTCGAGTGCAGCAGACCCGGCTTGAACTCGAATATCTCGGCGCCGGCGTCGATCAGGTCCCGGTAATAGCTGCGGCTGGCGGCGGCGACGATCCAATTGTCGTTGCGTTCCGGGAAGAGGATGATGGTGCGCACGCGCCGGCGCGCCGCGGAAGTGAGCGCGAAGAGAAGCTGCTCGTCGGGGATGAAATAGGGCGTGGTGATCACGAGCTCGTTCCGCGCCGAGTGAACTAGCTCCGAGAAACATGCCGGCATCGCGTCGAACTCGGCATTCGGGCCGGTTCCGACCACTTGCGCGACCACCGGTCCCGTCCGGCCAGGCAGCGGCGCCGTGAGAAGCGATGACAGATCGTCGCCTTCTTCGCTCATCCAGTCCGAGACAAACAGATACTGGCAATGAAGGGCGACGGGCCCCACCCAGCGGCTCATGATGTCGACCCATGGCGCATAGCGCGCCTTGATGCGGAACTCCGGATCGGCGCAGTTCTGGCTGCCGCACCAGGCGACACGGTTGTCGACGATCATCAGCTTGCGATGATTGCGAAGGTCCACGCGGCCCCTGATCAGGGTCCACAGCGAATTGCCGACCGGAAGGGCCACCAGTACCGCGCAGCCGCTGTCGCGCATCTCGCGCCAGTGCCTCGAACGGATGATCCGGCGTGAGCCTAGCGCGTCGGCGAGCAGCCTTACCTTCACGCCGCGCCTCGCCGCGCGGATGAAAGCATCCTTGAGCTTGAGCCCGTTGTTGTCGGTCAGCCAGATATAGAAGCAGCCGTGCACAGTCTCCTTCGCGGCATCCACGTCGGCGATCATGTCGTCGACCGCGGCATTGCTGTCGGCGGACAGGCGCGCGCTATTCCCTGAGGTCGGCTCCAGGTGATTGACCGTCCGCGCAAGTGCGAACGGCGCCCAGTGGGCCGCGCAAGCCTCGTCGCCGTTGCACTCGTGATCGCCGGGAGGCCGCGGAAGGCTAGTCTCGATCTCCTTGCCGCGGGTTCGCCGCCCGCCGCTGATCCGCGTTTCGCCGAGCGCCAGGTAGAGTACGACTCCAGCGATCGGCAGTGCGAGCACGGCGGTAATCCAGGCGATCCGGGAGGCGGGCTCGCGATGCGGGCGAAGGAGCGCGCGAATGATCGTCGCCGCGTCGGCAACGACGATGACACTTGTGCCGATCTCTTCCCACGTCACGACCGTTAATGCCGCACATTGTGGCGCTGCTGTCCAGCGTTCCGAGGCTTAGCGGCCTAGCCCCACCAGGTGCAGCGAGCGCCCGCCGAACAGGCCGCCGCCCTTCCACTGGTAGCGAAGCGTATAGCTTGCGGACGAGGTTCGCATGTTGCCCGCTTCGACATAGCGGGCCTCGATCCGGGCGCGCACGGAGAGGGTGCGGTCCTTCGGTTCGTTCTCATGGCCCTTGAGGGCCGACTCGACGTCGCTCGCATTAAGCTCGCCATCGCTTCCGACCTCGATCGGCTGAGCGCCGGGCAGCGAGATTTTCAGCGATTCGAGCGCGTGGCTCGACTCGACTGGCGCGATTTCCAGCCTTGTCCCGTCATCCTCTCCCTTGGCCCGGAGAGTCAGCGGAATGGATTGGCGCTGCTCGACGACTTGAGTCGGTCTCTCGTCCTTGCCGCTGCTTTTCCAGCTGATCCAGACGCCGAAGCCCGACACGATCAGAGCAGCAAGCGCTATCAGCTCCCCCAAGGTGATCCAGCGGCGGCGGCGGGCCGATTCCGTCTCGTTCATCGGCCGCCAGCCTCCAACAGCCGGCGCGGCGCCGCAAGTTCCCAGCTCGCGGCGATTCGATCCGCGACATGGTCGAAATCGACATTGTCGCCAGCGACGTCGATCGAGATCCAGCTCGGCAGGTACGCCGGCTTCGAATAGGTCTCGGCATCGGCTTCCAACAGCATCGCCTGCTCGTCAAGCCCGCTAATTCGGACGCAGACGACAGTCTTGCCGTCGCCATGATGATTGTCGCGGAACTGAGCGAACTGCTTGCCGGCGACGAAGAAGGTCGACTGGCCATGCGACAGGCGCTCCTCCGTCTCGGGAAGCTCGAGCGCGGCCTCGCGGATCTTTGAGAGTGGATCGGTCATCTCAGCACGAACTCATTGAGCACTCTGGGATAAAGCTGGTGTTCCACCGCCAGCACGCGTTGCTCCAGCAATTCGGGCGTGTCGCCGGCTTCGATCGGCACTTCCGCCTGTCCAAGAACCTCGCCGGCGTCCAGTTCCTCGGTGACGATATGAACGGAGCAGCCGCTGACCCGGTCGCCGGCTTCCAACGCCCGGGCGTGTGTGTCGAGGCCGCGATATTTCGGGAGAAGTGACGGGTGGATGTTGATGATCCGCCCGGCCCAGGCGTCCACGAACCACGGAGACAGGATTCGCATGAAGCCCGCAAGCGCGACGGTTCCCGCGCCATGCTCTTCGATCGCGTCCGAAAGAATTCGGTCATACGACTGTTTTTCAACACCTTTGCTGTCGAGCGCCCAAGTCGGAACGCCGCGCTCCCGAGCCCATTCGAGGCCCGCCGCTTGCGGCTTGTTCGAGGCGACCAGCACGACCTCATAGTCCAGTGCCCCATTAACCAACGCCCGCATGTTGCTGCCGCGGCCGGAGATCAGGATGGCGACGCGCTTGCGGTCACGCATTGTGCGTTGCGGACCAATCCTCGGGCGAGTTCCATGTGCCGGCCGGCCCTCGCACCGTGCACCCGCGTTGGCCAGCCTCGATCCGGCCGATCTCGAACGCCGTCTCTCCGGCGCTTTTCAGCTCTCGCCCGACATCCGAAGCGGCGTCCGCACTCGTGATGACGGCCATCCCGATGCCGCAGTTGAACGTCCGGGCCATCTCTTGCGGTGCGATTCGCCCGCCATCCTGCAGGAGCGAAAAGACCGTGGGCCACTGCCAGCCCTGCGCATCTATGATCGCATGGCAGCCATCGGAAAGAACCCTAGGAATATTCTCGAGAAGTCCGCCACCGGTAATATGTGCCAGTCCCTTGATCAGCCCACGCTGGACGAGCGGCAACAGCGACCGAACGTAGATGCGCGTCGGCTCGAGCAGCACTTCGCCAAGCGAATGGGCGCCGAGCCCGGGGAAGCTTTCGTCGAGCTTCCAGCCTTCTTGCTCGATGATCCGCCGTACCAGCGAGAAGCCATTGCTGTGCACGCCCGAGCTCGCGAGGCCGATGACGATATCGCCAGGCTCGATCTTGTCGCCGGTCAGCACCTTGTCCCGTTCGACAGCGCCGACGCAGAAGCCGGCAAGATCATAATCGCCGGCTTCATACATGCCGGGCATCTCGGCGGTTTCGCCGCCGATCAGCGCACAGCCCGCCTGCCGGCAACCCTCGGCGATCGATGCGACCACCGCGGACGCAACCTCGTTATCGAGCTTCCCGGTCGCATAATAATCGAGGAAAAAGAGCGGCTCCGCACCCTGGACAATCAGGTCGTTGGCGCACATCGCGACAAGGTCGACTCCGACTCCGTCGTGGCGCCCGGTGTCGATTGCGAGCTTGAGCTTGGTGCCCACGCCATCATTCGCGGCCACCAGAAGCGGATCGGAATAGCCCGCGGCCTTGAGGTCGAAGAAGCCGCCGAACCCGCCGAGCTCGGCATTGGCGCCGGCACGCGCGGTCGAACGCGCGAGGGGGCCGATCGCTTTCACCAGGGCATTGCCGGCATCGATCGACACGCCGGCGTCCGCATAAGTCAGGGGCTTTTGGCTCATTCGCGGCAGGCACTAGAGACAAGCCGCTTGGATTTCCACGCCGTTGTCGCCAAAAGACCGAGCGAATGCTGCCCCGCCGTCTCGTCGTCCCCTTCCTGCTCATGCTCGCCGTCGCCGGGATCGGCGCGGCCGTCTATGCGCAGCTCGACACGACCGACCGCGGAATCCTGCCACGGGAGACGTCCAGCACGCTCGAGATCGGCGGGGTTCACGTGGACGTCGGCGGCGAGGATGCGCAGTCGGCGCGGCTCGCGGGATGGCGGATGGCTCAGCGCCAGGGCTTCCGCGCACTCTGGGCGAAGATGCACAATGCGCCGGTCAATCAGGCGCCGAACCTGCCCGACGGCACGCTCGACCAGATCGTGAACTCGATCAATGTCGAACGCGAGGAGATCGGGCCCAATCGCTACATCGCCGACCTGACGCTCGAGTTCGACCGCGCGCGTTCGGCGCCCTTCCTGGGCGTCGAAGGCAGCCAGATCACCGAACATTCGGTGCCGATGCTTTTAATCCCGGTCGTGGTGACGGGCGGAACCGCGACGAGCGTCGAGCTTCGCAATTCGTGGCAACGGGCATGGGCCGAGTTCCGCACGGCGCAGACGCCAATCACTTACGTGCGCGTGAGCGGCACGGGATCCGACCCGCTGCTGGTCAACGCTGCGCAGGCTGGACGCCCGGGGCGGGGATGGTGGCGGGCATTGCTCGACATGTACGGCGCGCAGGACGTGCTTGTTGCCGAGGTGCAGCTGCAGCACGCCTATCCAGGCGGACCCGCGCGCGCCCGCTTCATCGCCCGCCACGGACCCGACAACGAAGTCATTGGCGGCTTCACGCTGACCGCGCGGAGCGGCGATGCCATTCCGGCGATGATGGCGCAGGGCGCGCAGCGGATCGACGCGATCTTCGCGCAGGCCTTCGCCTCGGGCCGCCTCTCGCGCGACCCGTCGCTCAACCTGCCGCCGCCACCCGTGCAGCTGGCCCCGATCCAAGTCGCGCCGCCGCCGAAGCCAGTCGCCGTCGCCAACGCCTATCAGGTTCAGGTCATCAGCGGAGGCGACGTCAACGTCTACAATTTCGCGATGGCGCATCTGCGGACGCTGCCTGGCATCGAATCGGCAACCCCGCAGCAGATCAACCCCGGCGGTACGAGCTACATCCTCGTCGGCTATCGCGGCAGCATTGGCCAGCTGGCGGTCGCGCTTGGCGGCCGAGGCTGGGTGGTCGATTATGCCGGCACCGTGGTCCACATGAAATCGGCTGGCGACAAGCCACCGCCGCTACCGGCGCCGCCGCCGCCGGTGCAGCAGCCGGTTCCGGCGCCAGCGCCGGCACCAGCGCCAAAGCCGGCGCCGACGCCCGCGCCAGCGACCAACCAGACGGGCGCTACGGAATGAAGCAAGGCCCGGACCAGATCGCGCTACCGCTCGACTGGCCCCAAAGCGACGGAGACGCGAGATTCATCGTCTCCGACGCAAACCGCCAGGCCTTCGATCATTTCCGCAAGTTCAGCATGTGGCCGGTCAAGGCCACAATCGTCACGGGTCCTCGCCGCTCCGGCCGCACCTTGCTTGCGCGCAGCTTCGTCGAGCGGGCAGGCGGCCGCCTGTTCGACGATGCGGACCAACGCGACGAAGAGGAGCTGTTCCACGCCTGGAACCACGCGCAGGACACCGGACTCCCGCTGGTGATGGTCGCCGACGAGGCGCCGCCGGCCTGGTCGCCGTCGCTACCGGACCTCAAGACCCGGCTTGCCGTGACCCCCGTCGCGCGGATCGGGCACCCCGACGATGCGCTCTTTGCCGCCCTGATCCAGCTCCATTTCGCCGACCGCGGGCTCCATATTCCGGCTGAGGCGCTGCGGTTCATGACCGACCGCCTTCACCGCGACTATTGGACCGCGGAGCGCGCCGTCGAGGCGGTGGATCGATTCGCCATTTCGGGACGGGCTCGCCTGTCGCTTCCCACGGTCAGGCGGGCGCTGGCGGAGGCCCGGATGATCGGCGAGGCCGCCTAGCGGCTCAGCCGCACTTGATCTGCGTGATCTTGTTCGCCGGATCGAGCCAGACCGTCACACGGTCCGCCCGATAGTCCATCGTAAGCATGACGCCGGGTGGCGCCCAGCGAAGGACGGCGGCGTTCGAGACGCGCTTGATCGATCCTCCAACTTGGTCGGAACGGGCCTGCCCGATGAATTGCTCAGTTCCCTCGGCCTTGCAGGTGTGACCCGGCGTTTCGCCGTGGACGGGCGTTTGCGCCGGGGCAGTCGAGCAGGCAGCCAGGAGAACGGGCGCTATCGCGATAACCTTACGCATCGACTGGCTCCTCCTCACGGACTCGGCTCATCTTCAGCTTGCCGTTCTCAATTGCGAAGGCGAGACGGCCTTCGACGAGATCCAGCGCGTCCTTCCCGAACTGCTCGTAGCGCCAGCCGTGAAGGATATTGAGGTTCTTGCGGACGCCGGCGGCAAGCGCCTCGAGATCGTCCGACCGGGCGATGAGCCGCGCCGCGACTCCGGACTCTTTCGCCCGGATCTTGAGCAGCAGCTTCAACAGATCGCTGACGAGAGCCGCATCCTTGGTCAGCCCGGGGCGCTTGGGCTCCCGGTCGGGCATGTCCGCCTGGTCGAGAGGCTTGGCTGCCGCGATTGCAGCGATCAGCCGGCCGCCGATGTCGTTCGTCTTCCAGCCCGTGGACAGGCCGCGGACACGACCGAGGTCTTCCTGGGTCTTCGGCGGATGCAGCACGATCTCGTTGAGGGTGTCGTCCTTGATGATCCGGCCGCGCGGCAAGTTCTTCGACCGCGCTTCGGTCTCGCGCCAGGCCGCGACGGCCTTCAGGCGCCCAAGCACCGCCGGGTTCCGGCTCGGCAGCTTCAGGCGCTTCCATGCGTCCTCCGGCGGGAAGGCGAAGCTGGACGGATCCGCTAGGCGTTCCATCTCTTCGTCGAGCCAGGCACCGCGGCCCGTCTTCTTCAGCTTCTCGACCATACGCGGGAAGACCGTGGCCAGATGCGTCACGTCGGCGATGGCATAGTCGATCTGGCGCTTGTCGAGCGGACGCCGGCTCCAGTCGGTGAAGCGCGCGCCCTTGTCGAGGCTGTGGCCGAGCAGGCTCTCGATCAGGTTCGAATAGCCGATCTGCTCGCCGTGCCCGAGCGCCATCGCGGCGATCTGGGTGTCGAACAAAGGGTGCGGGACCTTGCCGGTGAGATTGTGGATGATCTCGAGGTCCTGCCCACCGGCGTGGAAGATCTTGAGGATCTCCTCATTGTTCACGAACAGGTCCAGCAGCGGCTGAAGGTCGATGCCCTCCGCCTTCGGGTCGATCGCCGCCGCTTCCTCGCTGCTCGCCACCTGGATCAGGCAGAGATCCGGCCAATAGGTGTTCTCGCGCATGAACTCGGTGTCCACGGCGACGAAGGGATGGTTGGAGAGCCGGTCGACGAAAGCCTTGAGCTCGTCGGATTTGGTAATCAAAGGATGGATACGCATGAGTCTGCGAGGCCCATAGCCGCCGCCTCGCGGGTTGACAAAAACTGAGTGGGAAGTGAAGCGCGGCGCGCGCTTTTCCCGCCATTTTTGAACCAGAAAGCCGACGTTCCACATGCACGCCTACCGCACTCATAACTGCGCCGAGCTGCGCGCCAGCACTGTCGGCGAGACCGTTCGCCTCTCGGGCTGGGTGCACCGCAAGCGGGACCACGGCCACCTGCTCTTCGTCGACCTGCGCGACCATTACGGAATCACGCAGATCGTCGCTGATGCGGATTCGCCCGCTTTCCAGGCGCTCGATCGAGTCCGCGTCGAATCGGTGGTCACGATCGACGGGGAGGTCGTCGCGCGATCGAAGGAGACGGTGAATCCCAACCTCGCGACGGGCGAGATCGAGGTTTCTGCGCGCGAAGTGACCGTTCAATCGACTGCGGCCGAGCTGCCGATGCCGGTGTTCGGCGAGCAGGATTATCCAGAGGAAATTCGCCTTAAGTATCGCTACCTCGATCTGCGCCGGGAGCAGGTGCATGCGAACATTATGCTGCGGTCGGCGGTCATCGCCTCGATCCGCCGGCGGATGATCGACCAGGGCTTTACCGAGTTTCAGACGCCGATCCTGACCGCCAGCTCGCCCGAAGGCGCCCGCGACTATCTGGTTCCGAGCCGAGTCCACCCGGGCAAATTCTACGCGCTTCCGCAGGCGCCGCAGATGTTCAAGCAGCTGATCATGGTCGCCGGCTTCGACCGCTACTTCCAGATCGCGCCCTGCTTCCGCGACGAGGACGCGCGCGCCGACCGTTCGCCGGGCGAGTTCTACCAGCTGGACTTCGAAATGAGCTTCGTCACGCAGGACGATGTGTTCAATGCCATCGAACCGGTCCTCTCAGGCGTCTTCCAGGAGTTCGCCGACGGGCGGACGGTCACCCCGGCGGGCGAATATCCTCGCATTGCGTACAAGGAAGCGCTTCTCAAATACGGGTCGGACAAGCCCGACCTCCGCAACCCGCTTCTCATCACCGATGTTTCAGAACAGTTCAAAGGCTCGGGCTTCGGCCTGTTCGCCGGCCTGGTCGAAAAGGGCGCCGTGGTCCGGGCCGTACCGGCCCCGGGCACTGCCGAGAAGAGCCGCAAGTTCTTCGACGACATGAACGAGTGGGCTCGGAGCGAAGGCTTCGCCGGCCTCGGCTACGCCACTCGGAAGGGCGGCGAGTGGGGCGGCCCGATCGCCAAGAATCACGGCGAAGAGGGGATGAACCGGATCGCGGAGATGCTGGGGCTCGGTCCGGACGATGGCATCTTCTTCGCTGCCGGCAAGGAAGAGGACGCCGCCAAGCTCGCCGGCTTTGCGCGCACGCGAGTCGGTGAGCAGCTCGGCCTTATTGAGCAGGGCGCGTTCCGCTTCTGCTGGATCGTCGACTTCCCGATGTACGAGTTCGATGAGGAGCGGCAGAAGATCGACTTCAGCCACAACCCGTTCTCGATGCCGCAGGGCGGCCTGCAAGCGCTGGAGTCGAAGGATCCGCTCGATATCCTCGCCTGGCAGTACGACATCGTCTGCAATGGCATTGAGCTGAGCTCGGGCGCGATCCGGAACCACCGCCCGGACATCATGTACAAGGCGTTCGAGATTGCCGGCTATTCGCAGGCCGAAGTCGACACCAACTTCTCGGGCATGATCAACGCCTTCAAGTTCGGCGCTCCGCCGCACGGCGGTTCAGCGCCGGGCATCGACCGTATCGTGATGCTGCTCGCCGACGAGCCGAACATTCGCGAAGTGATCCTCTTCCCGATGAACCAGAAGGCGGAGGATTTGATGATGAATGCTCCGGCGGCGGTGACTCCGAAGCAGCTGAAGGAGCTAAGCATCCGAGTCGTCGGCGAAGCTGCGGCTCCGCCCGCGAAGACGAACCCGGACAGGCTCGTCGCGCAGGAGTAGCGGGCGCTAGCCGGGGTAGCGGATGGCGATGATCTCGTAGCCCTTCTCTCCGGAAGGAAGGCGGACAGTTCGCTCGTCGCCCACGCGACCGCCGATCAGCGCGCGGGCGAGGGGAGCGCCCCAGCCGATCAGGCCTGAACTCGCGTCCGCTTCGTCGTCGCCGACAAGCGTCACGGTGCGGCGGTTGTCGTCTTCGTCCGCGAGCTCCACGGTCGCGCCGAACCGGACTTGGTCGCGCGATTGCTGCGTCGCTGGATCGACGACCTTTGCCGCCCTCATGATCCGGGAGAGATACGAGATCCGCCGATCGATCTCGCGCAGCCGCTTGCGGCCATAAATGTAGTCACCGTTCTCCGAGCGGTCGCCGTTCGCTGCGGCCCAAGCGATCGTCTCAACCAGTTTCGGCCGCTCTACGCCAAACAAATCCTCATATTCGGCGCGCACCCGGGCGAAGCCGTCTGGCGTGATGAAACGGGGCTGATCGGCCATCGTCGCCGGATATCAGCCCGGCTGGCTCTTCCCAAGATAGCGCGAGACGTGAAACGCGGATTGTTGCGCCTGTGCCGACCGCATGGAATCGTAGACGACGCTGTTCTCGATCACCCGCTGCACATATCCGCGGGTTTCTTCGATCGGGATGGCTTCGATCCAGGCGACGACGTCCACCTGGCCGCGCGGATCGCCGTAGCGGCGGACCCATTTGCTCGCGTTCCCCGAGCCCGCGTTGTAGCTGGCGACGGCGAGGGGAACGTTGCCGTTCCAGATGTTCAGCATGCGTTGAAAGTAGGCCGAGCCGAGCGTCACGTTGTAGTTCGGATCGCTGAGCAGCCGGTAGCCGTCATAGCCCATGCCCATCTTGCCGGCCTGCTCGCGGGCAGTCGACGGCATCAACTGCATTGTGCCGCGGGCGCCCGCCCAGCTGATCGCATAGGGGTCGAACGAGCTTTCCTGGCGGCTGATCCCGTTCGCGAGCGACCACATGTTGTTGGACAGCGATGCGTTCAGCGTTGGATAGGCTTGGCGGACGTAGAAGCTGGAGCCCTTGATACGGGCCGTCCGCGCCACCCAGACGGCGAGGTCCTGCCGGCGCAGCTGCTGCGATAGTTCGAGCGCGAGATTGCGGTCGATATCCGTGTCCAGAGACTTCGCGAGCGCCTGGACGAACAGCCCTTCTTCGGTCGAGCGCCCCTGCTGCGACAGGAGCCTAAGCGCCTGGACGAGACGGCGACTGTTGAAGGCGTTCCGCTGGAGCGAGGTCGTCGTATATTGCGGGAGGGCGGCCGCGGGCGGCGGTACCGAGCGGCCGAGCCGCTCGAGCGCAAGCTGGCCGTAGAACAGGTCTGGATAGGCTGCAGCGCGCTGGAAATAAGCGCTGGCGCTTCGGAATTTGCCCTCGCCGAGCGATGCTCTCCCCGCCCAATAGTCGCCCTTGGTCTGAACCTGCAGCGAGCGGCCGGCTCTGGCGTAGCGGTCGAACATGACGCGAGCGCTCGCCGGCTGCCGCATCCGCTGCAGCGCGATACGGCCGCCGAACCACGCAAGGTTCGTATAATTGTCGCGAACGCCGAGCGGTTGATCGGCGATCACGGCGCCGGTCGGCAGGGCGTCGTCGATTCCCCGCGTGATGTTGTAGGCGGACTGCCAATCCCGTGCATCTGCAGCGTCGCCTGCGAGCATGAGCAGCATGTCGTAGAAGCGCTCAGGGTCGGCGGGCTTGTAGAGGAATTGGTGCGGCCGAGCGCCAATATCGATCGCCGCTCGATCGTAATTGTGGTCGCGAAGATAACGCGCCCGGTCCATGAACAGCCCTGCGTCGCTGGTGACGCTGCCCATGACCGCCTGGTATCGCGCTCCGGCGTCCGGCGTGCTTTGCTGCATCGCGATCCGCGCCGCGAACGCCGCCTGGCGCTCGGGGCTGGTCATTGCGAGGAAACGCGACGCGGTGTCGGGCCTCTTGTCGAAGAGCAGAGAATCGACGCGGCGGTCGTTGTCGGCACGACTGAAGCTGCCGCCGTATCGCGCGTAAATCGCCTGCTCGTCGATGCTCGGGAGATCCGACGACGCCCATGCCTCCCGCGCCGCGCCGAGCGCGTCGGCGGCTCGACCGTTCGCGGCATAAGCATCGGCCAGCCGAGCCCAGCCGTTGCCGGTTGTGGGTTTCTCCCTGGCGAAGAAGGAGATCACGGTCGTCGCATTTTCGCCGGGACGCATCGCCTTTTCGGCCCACCGGCGCATCTTCGAAGCATCCGGCCAATCCGGGTTCGCGATCAGGAAGGAGGCGTAATCCGCGAAGCCGTAGCCGCTGCTCTGACGAAGCCGTCGCCACTGATCGAGCGAGTAAGCGACGCTCGGTGCATAGGCGGTTACGGCTGGGTAGCTGGCAGGTGCGACATATTGCGCCGAACTCGACGGTGCGATTGCCAGGAGAACCGGCACCAATGCAGCGAGACGCCACATACTGGACATATTGTCGTCCCGCTCCTTATCGGCCAGTGAACGCGGCCAATCCGTCCACAGAAAACTCGCGATCCGAGAGGTAAGTTCATGTTTTTCGGCTCAATCCCGGCGCTCGTGACCCCATTTGAGGGCGGGCGTGTCGCGGAGGACACATTCCGCGAGTTCGTCGACTCGCAGGTCGCTGAAGGGTCCAACGCGCTGGTGCCCTGCGGGACGACCGGAGAGGTGGCGACTCTAACGAGTGACGAGCACCGGCAGGTCGTCGCGGCTGCAGTGGAGGCCGCGAAGGGCAGGGTGCCTGTCATCGCGGGATGCGGAACTTATTCCACGGCTGCGTCGATCGAACGGGCGCGCGTGGCGGCGGACGTCGGCGCGGACGCGATCCTGGTGGTCGTCCCTTACTACAACAAGCCGAGCCAGGCCGGACTCGCGGCGCACTTCACCGCCATCGCCGATGCGTCGCCGCTGCCCATCGTCGTCTACAATGTCCCGTCGCGAACGGTGGCCGACATATCGGTCGAAACGCTCGCCCAGATCACGAATCACAAGAACATCGTCGCGATCAAGGATGCGACCGGCAATCTCGCGCGCGTCACGGCGCAGCGCCTGGCGTGCGGCGAGGACTTCTGCCAGCTCTCGGGCAATGACGACATGGCGCTCGGCTTCAACGCGATGGGCGGAGTCGGCTGCATCTCGGTCACCGCCAACGTCGCTCCGAAGCTTTGCGCCGATTTCCAGAAGGCGACCCGCGAGGGCCGCTGGGATGAGGCCCTGAAGTTGCAGGACCGTCTTTATCCGCTCCACGCGGCGCTCTTCTCCGATGCGTCGCCGGCCCCGACGAAATATGCTCTTTCGCGGGTGAAGCCGGGCTTCCCGACAGAATTGCGTTTGCCGCTCGTCGAAGCTTCGGGCGCATCGAAACGTGCGGTGGATGCTGCATTGGAGCACGCAGGTCTTATCTAAGCTCCATGGCAAAACCGCTTCCAGCAGCATTCGACAAGCAGAAGATCGTCGCCGAGAACCGGCGCGCGCGCTTCGACTATTTCGTCGAGGACCGCTTCGAGGCGGGTATCCAGCTGACCGGTACCGAGGTGAAGTCGCTCCGCGGCGGCGAAGGATCGATCGCGGAAAGCTATGCGACGATCGAGGGCGAAGAAGTGTGGCTCATCAACAGCCACATCCCAGAGTACAGCCACGGGAACCGCCTCAACCACGAGCCGCGGCGCCAGCGGAAGCTGTTGCTCAGGAGCCGCGAAATCGCCAAGCTCCACGGTGCAATCACACGCCAGGGGCTGACGCTTGTGCCGCTGTCTATCTACTTCAACGCCAGCGGGCGCGCGAAAGTCGAGCTGGCGCTCGCCCGCGGCAAGAAGGTCCACGACAAGCGCGAGACGGTGAAGGAGCGCGACTGGAAGCGTGAGCAGCAGCGCTTGCTGCGCCACGGGTGAAGGACGCCGAAATGCAGCGTATGCGGTGGCTGACCCGGCACATCCCGACTCGCGACACCGTTCATGAACACCGCCTCCTGCGGCCGTTCGCGCCGCATCTGACGAACCAGTCATTGTGGCGAATGACGCGGCGATCGGTGCCGCGAGGTGTTGCGGTGGGCCTCTTCGTAGCGGTGATCATCCCTTTCATGCACACGGTCATCGCCGCGCTGCTCGCGATCCCGGCGCGCGCCAACGTCGTCGTCGCCGCGGTCTGCACGCTGGTCGTCAATCCGTTGACGATCCCGTTCATGTATTTCGCCGCTTACCGCATCGGCGCCTGGGAGCTTCACCAGGATGCGAAGCTGATGAATCCTGCAGCGGCGGAACGCGTCTCGAGCGAGATCGGACGGCTGCTCTTCTGGCTGCATCATGCTTCGGGGCCGATCGCGGTTGGCATCCTCACCATGGCGGCCGCGCTGGCAGCACTGGGTTATCTCGCGTCCGCAGTGATTTGGGCCGGCTGGTCACGCAGCCGCTGGCGCCACCGGCGCGATGCTCGTCCTCCAGCCTGAGGGAGGCCGCTCGCAGTCGGAATAGGCACGCCTGTCGATTCACGCTCGCGCCTCTTGCGCTCGCTTTGCTGAGCTAACAAAAGATAAGTCGTTATTCGAAGAGGGGATTTCATGACCAGGTTCGTTGCGTTCGCGCTTGCTTCCACTGCGCTTGCCGGTTGCGCCACCCAGGCGCCGCCGCCCGCGGCCATTGCCGAAACCGCAGCCGGTGGAGCGCCTGCGCCGGTCACGGCCCCAGCGCCCAAGCCGGAATATGGAACGTTCGGCTTCGATTATGCCGGCATGGATAAGAGCGTCGCCCCGGGAAACGACTTCTACGGTTACGCGAACGGCACCTGGGCGAAGAGCACGCCGATCCCGGCGGACAAGTCGAACTACGGCATGTTCACAGTTCTCGACGACCTTTCGCGCGAGCGGACCAAGCAGCTGATCGAGGAGCAGGCCCAGGATCCCAACAGCCGGATCGGCGCAGCCTACGCCAGCTTCATGGATCAGGCCGCCGTCGAGTCGAAGGGCCTTGCCCCGCTTAATCCCTGGTTGAACCAGATTCGTGGCCTCAGGTCGCGGAACGAGCTTCCGACACTTTATGCGCAGGCGGCGAAATACGGCGTCGCCACTCCATTCGGCGGTTTCGTCGGGCAGGACGACAAGGCGCCCGACCAGTACATCCTTCAGTTCGCGCAGGCCGGCCTCGGGATGCCCGACCGCGACTATTATCTGTCAAAGGACCCGAAGCTCGCAGACACGAAGGCGAAGTATATCCAGCATCTCACAAAGATGCTGGACCTTGCCGGCGAGCCTAATGCGGCGGCACGCGCGCAAGCGATCGTTGGATTCGAGGACAAGATCGCGGCCGCCAGCTGGACCAAGGTCGAGAATCGCGACGCCAACAAGACCTATAACAAGTTCACCCTCGGGCAATTCGCGAAGAGCGCGCCGGGCTTCGATTTCCAGGACCTTGTTCGCGCGAGCGGTGCGCAGGGGGTGGACTCAGTCGTTGTCGCTCAGCCGTCCGCGGTCCGGAAGATCGCGGCGCTCGTTGGAAGGGCGCCGCTGGGCGTTCTCAGGGACCAGCTTCTGGTCCGCTCGCTGGACGGATACGCGCCCTATCTCCCGTCCGCGTTCGACAATGAGAATTTCGCTTTTTACGGCACGGTGCTTTCCGGCACGCCCGAACAGGAAGCGCGCTGGAAGCGGGCAGTGAATTTCACCGTCGGAACGCTCGGCGACGACGTCAGCAAGCTCTACGTTGCGCGATACTTCCCGCCTCAGACCAAGGCTGCTGCCGACAGGCTCGTTCACAATATCATCGCCGCGATGGACCGGCGCATCGACAAGCTCGACTGGATGAGCGCCGAGACGAAGGTGAAGGCGCACGCCAAGTTGGCCGCATTCACGCCGAAGATCGGCTATCCTTCACAGTGGCGAGACATGAGCGGTCTTGCGATCGACCGTAACGACCTGCTCGGCAACGCCATGCGGTCGAACGAGTTCGACTATAATTACAACGTCACCAAACTCGGCAAGGCAATCTACAAATGGGAGTGGGGAATGACCCCCATGACCATCAACGCTTATGCCAATCCGGGAATGGTCGAGATCGTGTTCCCGGCGGCGATCCTGCAACCACCCTTCTTCGATCCCAATGCGGACGATGCGGTCAATTATGGCGGGATCGGAGCGGTGATCGGCCATGAGATGAGCCACCACTTCGACGATCAGGGCGCTAAGTACGACGCCAAGGGCATGCTAACGACCTGGTGGACGGACGCCGACACGAAAGCGTTCCAGGCCCGACTCGACAAGCTCGAGAAAGAATACAACGCCTACGAGGCGCTCCCGGGGATGCACATCAACGGCAAGCTGACGATGGGCGAGAACGTCGCCGACCTTGCCGGCCTCACCGTTGCCCACGATGCATATATCGCGTCGCTCGGCGGAAAGGAGCCGCCGGTGATCGACGGCTTGACCGGTGACCAGCGCTTCTACCTTGGCTGGGCGCAGGTGTGGCGGCGTAACTATCGCGAGCCGAACATCCGTCAGCGTGTTCTGACGGACCCCCACTCACTCAACCCGTATCGCGCCGACATCGTCCGCAACATGGACCCCTGGTATCCGGCCTTCTCCATCCAGCCGGGCCAGACGCTGTATCTCGCGCCCGAGGATCGCGTGCGCATCTGGTAGGATGACGCGCTTCTGGTAGCATGGGCCCGCAAAGCCCATGCTCTACCAGGAACTGCCCTCGATCGATTCAAGTCCCCTCGATGGCTGGGGGCGCTGGATCGTGCCCGCCATCGTCGTGGCCGCCGGGACAAGCGCCGCCCTGCTGCTGCTTGCCTTGGGGCTAACGTCGATCGCGGCAGTGACGGCCGTAGCGGGCCTGGCCGGCGCTGCCGTGACTTACTTACGGGCGCCCAAGTCGATTGGGCCGGCAGAGCCGCTCGCGGTTGGTCCGGACTACGCGCTCGTCGGCTCGGCGCTCGGCCTCAGCAGCGACCCGGTGGCGCTTACGTCGGGCGAAGGATCGGTGTTGCTCGTCAACCAAGCCTATCGTGAGCGCTTCGGGGGCGCGGTTCCACCGCTTCAACTCGCAAAGGACGAAGAGGCGCGGCAGGGATTGAATCTCGTTCAGTCCATGGCCTGGCGCGACGGTGCCGGCTGTGTCGCGGCAGTCGAAACGCTGGCGGGCCCGAGCCCCGTGGAAGTCGACCGCGTAGGCGTCAGCGGCGACTTGCTTTTGTGGCGCTTCGTGAAAACCTCCGCACCGGATCCCATCGCCGTTGCGATGAACCGTCTGCGTGGACGGGCCGGGGATTTGTTGAGCCGCGCGGGACTACTCGCGGCTTTCGTGGACCCGCAGGGAAAAGTGATCGCGTACAACGCCCTATTCGGCGAACGCGCGCTCGGCGGGAACGCCGCGGGCGAAAATCCTCACCTCTCCGATCTCGTCACGGAATCCGAAGACGGAAGCCACTTCCAGCTTATGGCAGAAGGCGACTCTGGGCGGCTTCTTCGGGCGGTCCTGATGCCGCTCGATCCGCCGGGGCCCAGCGATTACGGCAACTTCTACCTGTTCGACAGCCCCGACACCCTGCCGATGTCGAGCTCGTCGCACTTGCAGTCATTGCTCGACATGCTGCCCATCGGCCTCGCGCTGGTGAACGGCGACGGGCGCTTCCTGACGATGAACGAGGCCTTCTGCCAGGCCGCCGGCGTCAAAGGGGAGCGCATGCCGGTCTATCCCGGCGACCTTGTGGTGAAGGAAGACAAGGCGGCGGTGGCCGATGCGGTCCGGCGGAACGCCCGTGGTCCCGCAATGTCGGGCGACATCGCTGTGCGGCTGTCAGGGCTGCCTTCCGAGCCGGTAGCGCTCACGATCGCCGGACTCCGCGGGCTTGGCGAAGCCGCCGTACTGCTGCTCCTCAAGGACAATAGCGAGGAGGCCAAGCTGAAGCGGCAGGTGGCGCAGGCGACCAAGATGCAGGTCGTCGGCCAGCTCGCCGGAGGCGTCGCGCACGACTTCAACAACATCCTGACGGCGATCATCGGCCACTGCGACCTGATGCTGATGCGCCATACGCCGGGTGATATCGATTACGACGACATCCAGCAGATTAAGTCGAACTCGAACCGCGCGGCAGGCCTCACGCGCCAGCTCCTTGCTTTCTCCCGCCAGCAGACGCTCCGTCCCCAGGTGTTGCAGCTGCCCGATGTCGTCTCGGAGGTCTCGCACCTGCTGAAGCGGTTGCTCGGCGAAACGGTCGATTTGGTGGTCAAGCATGGACGGAATCTCGGTCCCATCCGCGCCGATCCGGGCCAGCTTGAGCAGGTCATCGTCAACCTTGCGGTGAATGCCCGGGACGCGATGGCTCCGAAGGGCGGCGGGACGGTGACGATCCAGACCTATTCGGTGAATGCGGACCAGGTAGCGAACCTCGGTTCCGATATCCTGCCGATCGCGGATTATAGCGCACTGTCCGTGACCGACACCGGCACGGGGATTCCTCCGGGGGTGTTGGGCAAGATCTTCGAGCCTTTCTTCACCACCAAAGAGGTGGGGAAGGGGACCGGGCTCGGACTCTCGACGGTCTACGGCATCGTCAAGCAGTCGGGGGGCTTCATCTTTGCCGATTCGAAGGTGGGTGAGGGCGCCCAGTTCGTTATCTATCTCCCGGTCCACCGCGAAGAGGCGAGCGCCGGACGCAAACAGACTGCGCCAAAGGCCGACAAGGACGAGCTGTGGGGGAGCGGCACGGTGCTCCTGGTCGAGGACGAGCCGACCGTTCGAAGCGTCGCCGAGCGTGCGCTCACGCGCCATGGATATAATGTGATCACCGCCGACAATGGCGAAGACGCGCTCGAGATCCTGAGCCGCGGCGAGCCGATCGAGCTCCTGATCAGCGACGTGGTAATGCCGGGGATGGACGGGCCGACGATGGTCCGCGAGGCGCGCGAGGGACGCCCCGATCTCAAGATTCTGTTCATGTCGGGCTATGCAGAGGAACAGCTCAGGAAATCGATCGACATCGAGAACGTGAACTTCCTGCCCAAGCCATTTTCCGTGACGGATCTGGCCGCGGCAGCCCGTCGCGCGATCGGTGCGAAATAGAGTCTTTTCGGTTTCACATGCGCACTCTATGCCCGAAGGAATACATGGCTGACCCTCGCTCCATCCTGATCGTCGAAGACGAGCCTCTCATTGCGATGATGCTCGAGGATTTCCTCGATTCGCTCGGCCACACGATCCGTGGCACGTGCGAGACCGTCGAATGCGCGCTGCAGGAAGTTGAAAAGGGTGGTTTCGACCTCGCAATCCTGGACGTGAACCTCAAGGGCGAGAACGTCTGGCCGGTGGCGACGAAGCTGCGCGAGAAGAATGTCCCGTTCGTGATCGCAACGGGCGGTCACGTCGACCCACCGCCGCCCGAATTCAATGACGCGCCGGTGATCGAGAAGCCCTACACTGTCGATCGAGTGACGCCCGCCATCGAAGCGGCGTTCGGGCACTAAGCAGCGGCCGCCGGCGCTGCCTTCACGATGTTCGGATTCCAGTCCCAGCTGATCTTCCCGACCCATGCTGTTCCTTCCGCGGGTCCCTTGCCTCGCGGTGCCGAGCGGCTGTCGGTCCGGAGCCAGGACGGCGAAGATCTCGCCGGCGTCCACATCCCGGCCGATGAACCCACGGCGGAGCGGACCCTCATCCTTGGCTTTGGCGGCAACGCGTGGAATGCACAGGACGTCGCTGAATATCTGCACCAGCTGTTCCCCGACGAGGAGGTCGTCGCTTTCCACTATCGTGGCTATCGGCCGTCGAAGGGTTCGGCGTCGGCAGAAGCGCTAATCGCCGATGCGCCGCGCGTCTTCGACTATGCGGTGGAGCGGGTCAGGCCGAAGCGCACCATTGCGGTAGGCTTCAGCATCGGCAGCGGGATTGCCGCCAGCCTCGCAACTAGCCGCAAGGTCGACGGATTGATCCTCGTCACACCCTTCGATTCGCTGAAGGCAGTTGCGCAATCCATGTACCCATGGCTGCCGATCGGGCCCTTCTTCGAGCACGAGATCGACGCCGGGACCGCAATTGCGAAAATCGATGCGCCCGTCGCTATTATCGGCGCGGAGCGGGACGAGATCGTTCCGAAGGAGCGGACGGACGCTCTTCGGGAAAGTGTGCCGAACCTGGTTTGGAACGACACCATCGCCCGAGCCGGCCATAACGACATCTACGCCCGGTCGGAATTTCAGGATTCGATGCGCGAGGCGCTCGCCGCCGTGGGCGGCTGAGCGCCTGCATGAGCCACTAGTGAGGCTGGTTTGCGCAAGCGACGTCATATTGGGAAACGGACGCCGTATTTCGTGAATTTTGCAGCTGCGAGCCGGCATAATGTGAGCCGGCCTTGCTGTCCTCGCCGCTGAACGGAGAGCCTCCGCCCGGTGCGCTCGCCGAATTGCCGGGGGTGGTGCCCAGCTCCTCGCAGCTCTGGTTGGGTTGGCCGAGCGCCTTTGCCTGCTCATGCATGTGATTGTAGCCCTGTCCGTTGACCTGACCATTCCCGGGCGCCGTTGTCGGCGACGGGATGTGGGGGCCGTTGGGCATATGACCGCTTGGCGGCGCAGCGGCCGCGAAGGTCGGCGCGACCAGGGCTGCGGCGGCAAACAAGTTTAGGGTGCGGTTCATAGGAAGCTCCTCTCGGTCTTCCCCTGTTTGTTACTCGGACGAACGCTCCGCGTGTGAAACGGTCTCGACAGCGTCCCGTTGCGCGGCCCAGCTTAGGCAGCAGCCGTTTTAGCCGACGTCAGCGACGCGGGATCCGGCACCCCCTATCGATTCCGCCTGAGTGCGATCGTTTATTGTGAGCGGGCGCAGGCTACGTCGTATTGCGAGACGGAATGCTCGTTCTTGTCGTTGATGCCGGGTTGCTCGCCTGCGTAGTGATCGCCCGCAACACCATCTTCGTTGAACGCCGATCCTGGTGCCGTGGCCGTCTGGCCTGGCTGTGCATCCTCGCCGAAGTCTTCGCACTCGACGCCGGGTTGGCCTGTGTGGCCAAACGGCGACGAAGTGTTTGTCGGCGCTGACGGGGTAGTGGTGGGCTGCGCAAGCGCGGCTGTGGGCAGGAGCAGGATGCCCGCTGCCATCAATGTGGTTTTGTGCATGGTCGAAGCTCCTTTGGATGCGCCCCCGTTTCGCTGACGCACAGGGAAGGAATGCTTCCGGGCCCCGAAACGAACGTACGGCCGTTCCCGTTCCACCGGCCCATTTATGCACAGGGTTAGCGTCGGGCCCGAGACACGCCCCTTGCTAGGATGCGGGCCTCAATCCATATTCTTGAAATCAAAGGCGCAATTGAAGAGCGGGATACGTTAACTGACCTGCAGAGTTGATTGTGTCATAAAGCGGGCTAGCATGCCCATCAGAGGACGGTCGCTCGCGGCCGAAACGCAAGGACGGGAATGACCAAGCTTTCAGGCGGCGACAGCAAAAGCACTCTCTACTGCTCGTTCTGCGGCAAGTCGCAGCACGAGGTGAGGAAGCTGATCGCCGGGCCGACAGTTTTCATCTGTGATGAATGCGTCGAGCTCTGCAACGACATCATCCGCGAGGAATCCAAGTCCGCGCTGGTCAAGACTCGCGACGGCGTTCCGACTCCGTCCGAAATCTGCAAGGTGCTCGACGATTATGTGATCGGTCAGGACCGCGCCAAGCGCGTCCTCTCAGTTGCCGTCCACAACCATTACAAGCGGCTGTCGCACGGCGCGAAGGCCGGCAACGAGGTCGAGCTCGCCAAGTCGAACATCCTGCTGATCGGCCCGACCGGCTGCGGCAAGACGCTTCTGGCGCAAACGCTCGCGCGAATCCTCGACGTGCCGTTCACGATGGCCGATGCGACGACGCTCACCGAAGCCGGCTATGTCGGCGAGGACGTCGAGAACATCATCCTGAAGCTGCTCCAGGCCTCCGACTACAATGTCGAGAAGGCGCAGCGCGGGATCGTTTACATCGACGAAATCGACAAAATCAGCCGCAAGTCGGACAACCCTTCGATCACTCGCGACGTGTCGGGCGAGGGTGTCCAGCAGGCGCTGCTCAAGCTGATGGAAGGCACGACCGCTTCGGTCCCGCCGCAGGGCGGCCGCAAGCATCCGCAGCAGGAATTCCTGCAGGTCGACACCACCAACATCCTCTTCATTTGCGGCGGCGCCTTCGCGGGACTCGAGAAGATCATCTCCGACCGCATGCAGGGCAAGTCGATGGGCTTCGGCGCCCATGTCGCCGCTCCCGACGAGCGCAAGACCGGCGAGATCCTCAAGCATTGCGAGCCCGAGGACCTCCTGAAGTTCGGCCTGATTCCGGAGTTCGTCGGCCGACTGCCGGTCATCGCGACCCTGCTAGACCTCGACGAGGCGGCTTTGGTGAAGATCCTGGTCGAACCGAAAAACGCGCTGGTGAAGCAATACGCCAAGCTGTTCGACATGGAGGATGTCCAGCTGGAGTTCACCGACGACGCCCTCCATTCGGTTGCCAAGAGGGCAATCGAGCGGAAGACCGGCGCGCGCGGCCTTCGGTCTATCCTCGAAGGGATCTTGCTCGACACGATGTTCGACCTTCCCTCGATGGACGGGGTCGACGAAGTCCATGTCGACAAGGACGTCGTGGAAGGCCGCAAGGAGCCGGTGCGGGTCTACGCCGCGAAGGGCAAGGCGGGCGACGCCGCCTGATCTCAGAACCTCGGCAGGAGCGCCGGGGTAGAGTTTCGATATTCGCGGAAACTTTCGCCGAACGTCTGTTCGAGCAGGCGATCCTCGACATCCGTCCGAATGCGCGTTCCGGCGAGATAGAGCGGCACGGCGATGATCAGCTGCGGCCAGTGTCCGAAGGCGACCGCGAGCGCGAGAAGGAAAAGCAGCAGGCCGAGATAGATAGGGTGGCGAACCCGCGCATAGGGGCCGCTCCTGATCAGCTCATGGTCGCTGCGCATGCGGGCGACGATGCTCCAGTTACGACCGAGCGCGCTTGAACTCGCCGCGAACAGCCAGGTTGCGCCGACCATCAATAGCGCGACCGCCGCGGTCGCAAGAAGACTGGCGGGGCTGAACAGCGGGAGGACGACACTCGGACGACCGAAGCCGACGGTCAGGATGCCGACCGTCTGAAGCAATATCCCCCAGCGGGAGCGCCGATCGCTCTGCGCGCCCTTTTCGGACGCACGCCGCAAAAGCGCCCTGAACAGGAACAGGAAGAAGATCAGCGAAAGCCCCTGGAACGCCCAGATCTGGAGCGGACTCACGGGTATCGCCAGCGGCATGCAGCAAAGTTACGACGGGTGTGTTACCCCGTCAATACACGTTGGCTTATCTGCCGTGGACCGCCGCCATCAACTGCGCGCCGTAGCGATCGAGCAAATGCGCGTCGCGGCCGTAGTGATCCTCGAGGAACTGAACGCCATCGGCTGTCGGCTGCACCGTCAGATAGGTCATGTAGACCGGCATCTTCTGGGGCAGGTTGATGTGCTCCTCGACCTTCGGATCCTTCCCTTGTGGAACCACGCCGCCGAAGACGAACCGTGCAAGCCGCTTATAATCCTCGAGTCGGACGCAGCCGTTGCTGATCCACAGCTCGTTCTTCGTGAAATGCTCTTTCTCGGGCGAATCGTGGAGGTAGATGCCGAAATAGTTCGGCAGCATGAATTTCATCATGCCCATCGAGTTAGCGGGGCTCGGCAGGCGGCGCAGCCGAACGTCCTGAGCCCCGGCGACGACCGCCTTCCAGTCGACCTGATTAGGATCGAGGATTTGCGCGTCTTCCGAATAATCGGTCATGACCTGATATTCGCGGTCGGTCAGGTAGCTCACGCCCTGCGCGACGATGCGCGGACCGATGAGGTTCCTGACCAGGTCGGGCGGCACGTTCCAATAAGGGTTTGCGTCCACATACTTGATGTAGGCCGCCATCATCGGAGTCGCGCTTTCCGACTTGCCGACGATGACCTTCATCTCGTCGACCTTGCGCCCGTTCTCCCACATCGAGAGGCGCGCATTGCCTTCGTCGACGACGACGTATCGCGGCTGCTCGTCAGGGGCGGGGAGGCGCTTGGCGCGCTCCATGTTGATGACGATCAGCTGCTCGTAATAATCCGGGCCGCGGTTGAGCGCGTCGATCGTGCCAGCGCCGGCGATCCCGTCGGCCTTGAGGCCGTGAACGCCTTGGAAGTCCTTGACCTTGGCCGCGAGCGCGGCGTCGAAATTGGCGCCATTAGCAAGTCCGAGACGGGTGCGCAGCGCCGCCACGCGGTCTCCCGTCGAACCCGGCTTCAGCGTCGGACCGGCCGGAATCTGGACCTGCGGGAGGCTGCCCCAGCTCTGCACGTATTTGACGAGGCCGCGGCGTAGGTCGGTGTAGATCGGATTGACGGAGGTGAAGAGGTCGACCGGCGCCGCGCTCCAGGCGGCATCGGTAACGCCCGCCAGGAAGCTGCGGTTGTGGACCGCGCGCGGAACGAGCGACTCGTCTACGTAGATCATGTCGACGCCCTGCTCGATCGCCGGCGGCAGATCGATCGGCTCGAGCGCGGCGCTCTTGTTGGGCTGGGCCATCGGCGATTGCCAGGCCTGGCCCGAGGGAACCGCCATCGGTGGCGGCTGCGCCATCCACGGCTCATCGACGGTACTCTGCGGCGAAGCGGCAGCCGGTGGTGCCGGCGGCACAGCTCTCGGAGCAGGCATCGGCGCCGGACCCTGCCAATATTGGGCAGAGACCGCAGCAGGCAGCGAAAGCGCGCTAAGCGCCAGAAGGCGGTGGAATTTCATGCCCGCTCAATAGCAGGCAAAACTGAACGCCGACAGAATCCAAAGGCCCGAACAGCCGTAAATCATTCACCTTCCAGCGGAAGTGTGTCCTTCTCGGCACGGGGAGCGCCGAGCTTCCCCGCCATCTTGTCGACTTCTTCATCCGTGGGAGCTTGCGGAAGCTCCTTCTGTCCCGGCGCTAGGCTGTCGTCCGCGATACCTGGGCCGGTGCCGGCAATTGTCTCGTTGATCGCTTCCTCATTCGGTCCCGTGCTGATCTTTTCCCTGTCCTCGGCCATGGCCTCCTCCTTTGCGGCATAAAGCGGTCGGCGAGTGGCCAATGTTCCTGCCTTTGTTGCGCCCTTCGCCGACGCCGCCCATATACTAGTCCATGACTCGTTTTCTTCCGATCCTTCCCCTTCGCGACATCGTCGTATTCCCGCATCGCATCGTCCCGCTTTTCGTCGGGCGCGAGAAGTCGGTTGCGGCGCTCGAAGCAGCCATGGCTGCCGACAAGGAGCTGTTCCTGGTCGCTCAGCTCGATCCGGGCGAGGACGACCCGGATCGGGATGCGCTTTACGACCTCGGCGTGATCGCAACCGCGATGCAGCTGCTGAAGTTGCCCGACGGGACCGTCCGCGTCCTCGTTGAAGGCGTGAAGCGCGCGCAGCTCGTCAGCCTCGTCGAACGAGACGGCTATATGGCCGCCGAGATCGAGGAGGTCCCCGAGGAGGCCGAAAACGGTCCGGAGGCGCAGGCCCTGATGCGCTCGGTGCTCGACCAGTTCGAGAATTATGCCAAGCTCAACAAGCGTCTTCCGCCCGAAACAGGCATCCAGCTCTCCGAGATCGAGGACGCCTCGCTTCTCGCGGATGCGGTCGCGTCGAACCTGTCGGTTAAGGTCGCCGACAAGCAGGCCCTGCTTGGCGAGCTCAATCCGTCACGGCGCCTGGAGATGGTCTTCGCCTTCATGGAAGGCGAGCTCGGCGTGCTCCAGGTCGAGAAGAAGATCCGCAGCCGCGTAAAGCGGCAGATGGAGAAGACGCAGCGCGAATATTATCTGAACGAACAATTGAAGGCGATCCAGCGCGAGCTCGGCAACGAAGGCGAGGAGGGTGGCGACGAGCTCCAGGAGCTCGCCGAGAAGATTCGCAAGACGCGCTTATCGAAGGAAGCGCGGACGCGTGCCAACGCCGAGCTGAAGAAGCTGCGGGCGATGGCGCCGATGTCCGCGGAAGCCACCGTCGCACGCAATTACCTCGACGTGTTGCTTGGGCTGCCGTGGGGTAAGAAGTCGAAGCTCAAGAAGGACATCGCCGAGGCGCAAAACATCCTCGACGAGGACCATTACGGGCTCGAGAAGGTCAAGGATCGGATCGTCGAATATCTCGCGGTCCAGGCGCGCACCAACAAGCTCAAGGGGCCGATCCTTTGCCTGGTCGGACCGCCGGGCGTCGGCAAGACCTCGCTCGGCCGTTCCATCGCGCGCGCAACGGGCCGCGAGTTCGTTCGGCAGTCGCTGGGCGGCGTTCGTGACGAGGCCGAGATTCGCGGCCACCGCCGCACCTACATCGGCTCGCTTCCCGGCAAGATCATCTCGAACATCAAGAAGGCGGGCGCGTCGAACCCACTGTTCCTGCTCGACGAGATAGACAAGCTTGGTCAGGACTTCCGCGGCGATCCGTCGTCAGCGCTGCTCGAAGTGCTCGATCCGGAGCAGAACAACAAGTTCCAGGACCATTATCTCGAGCTCGATTACGATCTCAGCGACGTGATGTTCGTCACCACGGCGAACTCGCTCGACATGCCGCAGCCGTTGCTCGACCGCATGGAGATCATCCGCTTGGAGGGTTACACCGAGGACGAGAAGGTGGAGATTTCCAAGCGGCACCTGATCCCGAAGCAGATGGATGCGCATGGACTGAAGCCGGAGGAGCTCAACTTCTCGGACGATGCGCTCCGCACGATCATTCGCCACTACACGCGCGAAGCGGGCGTCCGCACGCTCGAGCGCGAGCTGGCGAAGGTGGCGCGCAAGTCGCTTCGGCAAATCCTCGAAGCCAAGACCGAAAGGGTCGAACTGGCGCCGGATAATGTCGGCGAGTTTCTGGGCGTCCGGAAATATCGCTACGGCATGGGCGAGGAAGAGGATCAAATCGGCGCGGTCACCGGCCTTGCCTGGACCGAGGTCGGCGGCGAGTTGCTGACAATCGAAGCGGTCACGGTTCCGGGCAAGGGCCAGATCAAGACCACGGGCAAGCTCGGCGAAGTGATGCAGGAGTCGATCCAGGCGGCGATGAGCTTCGTGAAGGCGCGTGCACCAGCCTTCGGCATCAAGCCCTCGATCTTCGCACGCAAGGATATCCACGTCCACTTGCCCGAAGGTGCCGTGCCCAAGGACGGCCCGTCCGCGGGCATTGGTATGGTCACTGCCATGATTTCGACTCTGAGCGGCGTCGCCGTTCATCGCGACGTTGCGATGACCGGCGAGGTGACGCTTCGCGGGCGAGTGCTTCCGATCGGCGGCCTCAAGGAGAAGTTGCTCGCGGCGTTGCGCGGCGGAATCACGACCGTCCTCATCCCGGCCGAGAATGAAAAGGACCTCGTCGACCTTCCGAAGACGGTCACCGAAGGGCTGGAGATCGTTCCCGTGAATCACGTCGATGAGGTGCTCGCGCGAGCACTCGTCGAACCGCTTCAGGCCATCGAATGGACCGATGCGGACGAGCATGCCGCGGAACCGCCGGTCCACCCGCCGATCGCTGATTCCGGCGCTGCTGTTCGCCACTAGACTCGCGCACTGAGTCTTGCCTTAAAGGCGAACTTCGCGCGCGCGAGTCTCGGTGCGGTGTGCGGTCGGTGAGGGAGAGGGCATGAACAAGCAGGAACTCATCGGCCATGTGGCCGATCGCGCCGGCATGAACCGGAATGATGCCTCGCGCGCGGTCGAGACGATGCTGGAGGTCATCACCTCTGCGCTGAAGCGCGGCGACGAAGTTCGCCTCGTGGGGTTCGGCAATTTTTCGGTCACGCGCCGCAAGGCATCCACCGGACGCAACCCGCGCACCGGCGAACCGATGGATATCGCCGCGAGCTCGCAGCCCAAGTTCAGGCCCGGAAAGGTCCTGAAAGACGCGGTTCAATAGATTTACGGTAGCAATTCGTAGCTGACACTGACGTCGGCCGACACGTCCTGCGGGCGCGGCTTCATATCCACTTCGACCGGCGGAGGTGGAGGAGGAGGAGGCGGCGCGCTCGCAACGACCCGCGATCCTCTGACTATGATGGGGCTCACCCCGTACGATCCATACTTTATCACGCGACCCAGGTGCCCTCTTGCCGCAGCGGCGAGGATTTCGGCCTGAGCAAGGGCGTCGTTGACGGCTTGGGTCATCGCTGACCGCCGTGCCTCAGCGGCATCGCGCAGCTCGAAACTTTGAAGCCGGGCGTCGCGGGCGCCCAACCGGCTGGCAAGACCGACTGCGGTTGCCGCATTGCTGACGCCGGGAGTCATGACGTCGGCTTCCGCGGTGGCGAGATATCCGACGATTGCGCAGTTCCCCTCGCTGAGCCCCGCTTGGCCATATGGGGTCTTGCAGCCCGGGTCGCGCGCTTCGATCACAACCAGATTGCTGTTCGTGATGACGGCCTGCGGTCCGAGGAAGCCCTTCAACCCATTCTGGACCCTGCCTTGCGCATCCACCATCGCTCGCGCTGCTTCGTCGGGAGTCTTCCCCTCGCCGCGAAGCCAGTAGTGGATGTTGGCGGTGTCCGGCGGAACGCTCACCTTGCCATGGCCGGTCACATCGATCGTGTGCGAAATGGTGGCGATCTGGCCAAAAGCGGGCGTGGCACCCAAAAGCACTACGGCGACGGCTGCGGTACGCATGCCCATACTCCCCTTCACTTAGCCGAGCAGTGAAAGGCTAATAGCGATGATGACGTCGAGCAATGACGCGTGCAGCTATAGACAGGCCGGTGGGCGGCACTATATCCGCCGCCTTCCACAGGAGCGTGGGCGCGTAGCTCAGCGGTAGAGCACACCCTTCACACGGGTGGGGTCACAGGTTCAATCCCTGTCGCGCCCACCACGCCTCGGCGCGTGGTGACTGCAAAATCAGATGGCGAGATATTCGGGCTGGAAGCTTGCGACGCGCCGCATCTCGGTCCAGTCGGTGAACTCGATCTCGCGGCCCTTGCGGCGGATCAGACCCTGACGCTCCATGTCCGCCAGCACCCGATTGACGTTCACCGAGGTCTGCCCGGTGATGTCGGCTATCTGCTGCTGGGTGAACGGGTTCATCATGTACGTGTCGTCGACATGCATCCGCACCGCGGTTTCGCAGAGCAGGTGCGCGACCCGCGCGGTCGAATCGCGGCGGCCGCAATTGACCAGCCACTCATATCCAATCGCTTCGTTGCGCTGGATGAGGCGGCGGAAGAATCGCTGCAGCTCGGGGTGGGCGTCGACGATGGGGTCGAAATCTTCCGACCTGCCGATCATTACTTCGCTTCGGACGATCGCTTGGATGCCGTAATCGGCGTGGCCGTCGCGCGGGAGAATGCCTTCGCCGGGGAAGCGCAGGGCGACGATCTGGCGGCGGCCGGACGAATCGCTCTTGAACTTCGAAAGGATGCCGGAGCGGACGAACATCACCTCGTTTCGAGGCGCGCCTTGCTCGCGGAATGGGCGGCGCGGTTCGACGTGCACCATCCGGTGCGGCATGGCATCGAGCATATCTGCCAGTTGCGGCTCAAGGCCGGCCTTGATGAGTGTCTCGCGCAGAGCGACACCTTGCGTTGCCGACTTAGGACGCCGACTCGCCATATGGCCCTCTCCCCAAGCAGGGTGAACGATGCGCCTCCTTAACGACATGCGCAATACTTAGCTCGGTTATTTCATAACCTAAATTACGAGCGATTTGTACTGAGTTGGGGCAGGAGTCGTACCTTGCGTTCAAGGGGCGCGGCCCCTAAGTGCGGCGCGCGGGGCGCGGGAGCCGCTCCCAATAGCACCGTGGCGATCGTAGCTCAGCTGGTTAGAGCACTGGTTTGTGGTACCAGGGGTCGGGGGTTCAAGTCCCCTCGATCGCCCCATTCTTCTCGCTAAAAGAGTTGCTACACACCAATGACGACGCCCTGGGGCCTGCCCGACTTCGACGCGCATGAGGCCATCAACTTCATCACCAACGAAGAGTGTGGGCTGAGGGCGATCATCGCCGTTCACTCGACCCACCTTGGTCCCGCAGCCGGCGGCTGCCGTTTCTGGCATTACGCCAAGGACGAGGAAGCGCTTGTCGACGCGATGCGGCTCTCCCGCGGGATGAGCTACAAGAACGCGATGGCCGGGCTCCCGATGGGTGGCGGCAAGGCGGTGATCCTCGCCAACGAAGCGCGCACCAAGACGCCCGATCAGCTTCACGCCTTTGGCAAGGCGGTCGAACAGCTCGCCGGTCAGTACATCACCGCCGAGGACGTCGGCATTAGCGTTTCCGACATGATCGAGGTCGCGCGCTCGACCAGATATGTCGCCGGCCTGCCCAATTCGCCCGGCGACGTCGGCGGCGATCCAGGCCCGCACACCTCCCTTGGAGTGTTCCTTGGCATCAAGGCCGCCGTCAAATGGGCGCTCGGCAAGGATAGCCTGAAGGGCCTGCACATCGCGCTCCAGGGCGCCGGAAGCGTCGCGACAGGCGTTGCGCTCCATGCCTGCGCCGAGGGCGCGCGGCTGTCGATCGCGGACGTCGACGAAGAGAAGGCGCAGAAGCTTGCGCAGCGTTCGGGCGGCAAGCTGGTGTCGCCGGACGAGATCCTCACGCTCGAGGCGGACGTGCTGAGCCCGTGCGCACTCGGAGCGATCCTGAACGAGGCGACCATCGCGCAGCTGAAGGCGCCGATCGTTGCCGGCGGCGCGAACAATCAGCTCGCCACGCCGCAGGACGGCGAGCGGCTGCATGAGCGAAAGATCCTATATGCGCCCGACTATGTCATCAACGCGGGCGGGATCATCAATGTCTCGACCGAGTATCTCGGCGATGGCGATACGAGCGTCGTTCGCCGCCGCATCGAGGGCATCCCCGTGCGGCTCCAGCAAATCTGGTCCGAAGGCGCCGAAACCGGCCGCGATCCGGCCGCGGTTGCGGACGCCATGGCGCAGCGCCTGATTGGAAGGGCATAAGCAGGCGCGAGAATGCACGCGCTCGCCAATCCCGCACGATTCCTGCGCCTGGCACGGCCAGTCACGACCTGGCTGCTGCTGATCGGACTCGTCCTCGCGCTCGGCGGCATCGCAGCCGGCCTGACTTTGACTCCGCCCGATTACCTTCAGGGCGAGACGGTACGGATCATGTACATTCACGTTCCCTCCGCATGGCTCGGCATGGCCGGATGGACGGGCATTGCGGCGGCATCGGTCAGCCAGCTGGTCTGGCGGCATCCGCTTGCTGCAATCGCCGGCAGGGCGACAGCGCCAGCGGGCGCGACCTTCGCGGCGATTTGCTTGATCACCGGATCGATCTGGGGACGGCCGACCTGGGGCACCTGGTGGGAGTGGGATGGCCGGCTCACCTCGATGCTCATCCTGTTCTTCCTGTACCTCGGCTACATCGGGCTTTCGTCGGCGGAACGCGAGCGCGGCGGGGAGGGGCGGATCGCCGCCATCTACGGACTGGTTGGGGCCGTGAACCTTCCGATCATCCATTATTCGGTGCTGTGGTGGCGCACGCTCCATCAGGGCGAGAGCATCGGCCTGACCGGATCGACGATCGACAATTCGCTGCTGTGGCCGCTGCCGCTGACGATGGTCGGCTTCACCTGCCTGTTCGGCGCTGCGGTGCTGATGCGAATGCGTGCGGAGCTTGCGGAGGCCAAGGTCGAAGCGCGGATGCGCCGGATGGGCCGGGCATGAACCCCTGGCCTTTCGTGACGGCGGCCTTCGGGGTGGCGATCTTCCTGACCGCGGCATTGCTGCTGTGGGCGTTCGCATCGATGCGCCGTGCCGAAGCTGCCGCCGACGCGCTCACCCGCAAATGAAGCCCAAGAACCAGCGCCTCGTGCTGGTCGCCGTGGCGGTTGCAGCACTGATCGTCGCCGCCCTGCTCGCGATGTGGGGGCTGCGCAGCCAGGCATCATTCTTTTTTACGCCTGCGGATCTCGCCGCCGGCAAGGCGCACGACGGCGAAGCGATCCGGCTCGGCGGCATGGTCGAGCGCGGGTCCGTCCGGCACTTGCCCGATGGCGTCACGATCCGCTTCGTCGTGACCGACGGAAAGTCGGCGACGCCGGTGTCCTACCGCGGGATCGTGCCGGACCTGTTCCGCGAGGGCTCGGGCGCCGTCGCCGAAGGACGGCTCCAGAATGGCACGTTCGTCGCCGACACGATCCTCGCGAAGCACGATGAGCGCTACATGCCGCCGGAGCTCGGCAACCTTTCCGCGGAGCACAAGGCGGGGAAGACGCTCGAGAAATGATCGCCGAGACCGGCCTTGCGGCGCTGTGGCTCGCTGCCGGGCTCGCGGCGCTTCAGTTCGTGCTGATGATCGCAGCACTGCGCACCGAGACCGAGGTTTCGCGCGCCATGCGCTCGATCGCGGTGCTGCAGGGCGTGCTTACGCTCATCGCCTTCGCCATGCTGATCATCGTCTTTGCACGGAGCGACATGTCGGTCGCACTGGTTTTCGAGAACAGCAACAGCGCGAAGCCGTTCATCTACAAGGTCGCCGGCGCGTGGGGGAACCACGAGGGATCGATGCTCATGTGGGTGACGATCCTCGCGGTCGCGGGCGCATTTCTCGGCCTGCTGGCACATCGCACCGGTGAGCGGACGCTGCTCGCAGCACTTGGCGCCCAGGCAGTGCTGGCGCTCGGTTTCTATGCCTTCCTGCTGTTTGCCTCGAACCCGTTCGCGCGCATGTGGCCGGCACCACCGGATGGGCAGGGGCTTAACCCTCTGCTTCAGGACCCCGGCCTCGCCTTCCATCCGCCGACGCTTTACCTCGGCTATGTCGGTCTCTCCGTGGCGTTCAGCCTTGCAGTCGGGGCGCTCCTTACCGGTGAAGTGGATTCTCGCCTCGCTCGAGCGATGCGGCCGTGGGTTCTGGCCGCCTGGATCCTGTTGACGCTAGGCATAACCGCCGGAAGCTACTGGGCCTATTACGAGCTTGGTTGGGGCGGATACTGGTTCTGGGACCCGGTCGAGAACGCGTCGCTGATGCCGTGGCTTGCGGCGACCGCGCTCTTGCATTCGATCAACGTGCTGGCCGCGCGCGGCGCGCTCAAGGCGTGGACGATGATGCTCGCCGTCATCGCTTTTTCGATGTCGATGGTCGGGACCTTCCTCGTCCGTTCGGGGATCCTGACGTCGGTCCATGCCTTTGCGATCGATCCTCAGCGCGGGACATTCCTGCTGGCTCTGCTCGCCATCTATGTCGGCGCCGCATTCGTGCTGTTCGCGTGGCGTGGCGCGGTGCTGAAGGAAGGCGCTCCGTTCGAGCTGGTGAGCCGCGAGAGCGGGCTGGTGATCAACAATCTGATCCTGAGCGTCATCCTTGGCGTCGTCTTCGTCGGGACGCTCTATCCGCTCTTTGTCGAGGCGGTCAGCGGGGAGAAGCTTTCGGTTGGTGCGCCTTATTTCAACGCAGTCGCCGGTCCGCTTGCGCTGCTCCTCGCGGCGCTCGTCGGGATTGGTCCGCTCCTCGCGTGGAGGCGGGAACGGCGACCGGTGCTCAAGAAACTACCGATACCGGCATTGCTGGGCGCTACCGCGCTGGCGATTACGATCATTCTTTGGCCGCAGATGAATATGCTTCCACGGGTCGGCTTCATGATCGCGGCCTATCTTGCCGCGGCGAGCCTGCTTCCGCTCATCGGCCGCAATCCGCTTCGAGCGCCTTTCGCAACCTGGGGCATGGTGGTAGCGCATTTCGGAATCGCCGTCGCGCTGCTCGGCATGGCGGCCAACGCCGCGTTTACCGTTGAACGCCTCGCGATTGCCCAGCCCGGCGACATTTTGAGCGTCGGTCCGTGGCAGGTTCAGCTTCAGAGCGTCGTCCCGACTGCAGGCCAGAACTTCACCGCCGTCGAGGCCGAGCTTCGTGCCACGCGTGGCGGCGACATCATCACTCTCAGTCCGCAGACTCGCTATTTCTCCGACCCGCCGACGGCGACCAACGAGTCCGCGATCCGCACCTTCTGGAACGGCCAGCTCTACACCGTGGTCGGTAAGCAGGACGTGTCGGGCGCATGGCAGCTGCGGTTGTGGTGGAAGCCGTTCGTGACGCTAATCTGGGCTGGCGGTGCGCTGATCGCGCTTGGCGGCGCCTTGGCGTTGGTCGGACGCCGTTTCCGGTTCAGCTTCTTCCGACGCAGGGAGAAGGCCGATTGGCGGCGGGAGCGTTACGCATGAGCCGCGCCGTCCGCTTCGCGCCGCTGGCGCTGCTGTTGCTCGTCATCGTCGCGCTGGTGTGGCGCCTCGCGACGCCGGCGGACACGGACGTGCATTCGACACTCGAGGGTAAGCGGGTGCCGGCCTTCGCCTTAGCCGCCGGCTTGCCGTCCAAACCGGCTTTTTCGTCGGGCGATCTGGCGACCGGTCGACCGCATCTCGTGAACGTATTCGCGAGCTGGTGCGTGCCCTGCGTCACCGAAGTGAAGGTGCTGCAGACGCTGAAGGACAGCGGAGTCGCGGTGGACGGTATCGCCATCCGCGACAGCGCGCCGGAGCTTGCGGACTTCCTCCTCCGTAACGGCGATCCGTACGAGCGGATCGGAAGCGATCCTCGAAGCCAGGTCCAGATCGCGCTCGGCTCCTCCGGGGTGCCGGAAAGCTTCGTCGTCGATGGAAAGGGCGTGATCCGCTACCAGCATATCGGACCGATCGAGCAAGGCGATGTGCCGATGATCCTTTCGAAGCTGGAGAAGGCGCGGTGAGCCACCTTTCGTCATGCCCGTGCAAGCGGGGACCGAGCAGAAAGAGAAACTGGATTCCCGCCTTCGCGGGAATGACGATGATGTTGTGTTCGATGGCGCTCGCCGACAGCAACCTGCCGCCCGCTTACTGGTCCAACCGCCAGCTGCCGGACCCGAAGCAGGAGGCGCAGGCGCAAGCGCTGATGGAGCAGCTGCGCTGCCTCGTCTGCCAGGGCCAGTCGATCGCCGACTCCGATGCGGAGCTTGCCGGGGACATGCGCGACCTCGTGCGGCGGCGGATCGCGGCGGGCGAGAAGCCGAGCGCCATCCGCGCGTGGCTGGTGCAGCGCTACGGGACGTGGATCAGCTACAAGCCGACCGCGGAGCCGGCCGCGTGGCCTTTGTGGCTTGCGCCGCTTGCGCTGCTGCTGGTCGGGGCATGGCTGATCCGTCGGCGAATCCGGTTGAAGGCGCGCTGATGGGCTGGCTCATTCTCCTTATTCTGATTGGGCTGAGCGTCGGTGCGCTCCGCCTGCTGGGCGTTCGTGGCGCGGGGCTGACCGCAAGCGCTGCCGCGTTGATGATCGGCGCTGCGGGCTATGCGCTGCAGGGAAGGCCCAGCGTTCCGGGCGCTCCCTCGGAAGGCCTGGAGAGCCGCGAGATCTTTCCGCTGACACAGGCGCGGCACGCCTTCTTCGGGAACTTCACGGCGGCCGAGACTTGGCTGACCATGTCACAAGCGCTCGCGCGGGACGGGCAGGGCGCGGATTCGGTCGGAATCCTTCAGAACGCGGTGAAGCGCTATCCGGGCGATCCGCAGCTGTGGATTGGTCTCGGCAATGCACTCGTCGACCATGCGCATGGGATCACGCCGCCAGCCGAGCTTGCGTACAAAAAGGCGGAAGAGGTGCTGCCCGGGCACCCTGCGGCGCCCTTCTTCTACGGCCTGGCGCTCGCGCGCTCCGGCGACCGCGACGGTGCGCTCAAGCTCTGGCGCGGCATCCTTGCCGACGCTCCCGCCGACGCGAGTTGGCGTCCGTTGGTCGAGCAGGGGGTGGCGGCATTGAGCACGCCACCCGCACAGCCCGTCAAGCCGTAACCGGCTCGTACTTGAGGTCGAGCGCTTCGGCGACGGCCTCGTGGCGAATCTTGCCGTCCGATACGTTGAGCCCGTTGGCGAGGTGCAGATCCTGCCGCATCGCCTCTTCCGCTCCGAGATTCGCGATCTTGAGCGCGAACGGGAGCGTCGCGTTGTTGAGCGCGAAGGCGCTGGTCCGCGCGACGGCGCCCGGCATGTTGGCGACGCAATAATGGATGATGCCGTCGACCTCGTAGACAGGATCGGCGTGCGTCGTTGCGTGCGACGTTTCGAAGCAGCCGCCCTGGTCGATGGCGATGTCGACGAGGACGCTGCCGCGCTTCATCGTCTTCAGCATGTCGCGGGTGACGAGCTTCGGTGCCGCGGCGCCCGGCACCAGCACCGCGCCGATGACGAGCTCGCACTCCTTGACCGCGTTGGCGATCGCGGCGCGCGAGGCATAGGCCGTCTTGATCTGGCTCGAGAAGAACATGTCGAGCTCGGCCAGGCGGTCGTTGTTGATGTCGTAGATAGTGACGTCTGCGCGCATGCCGGTCGCCATCTGCGCTGCGTTCACGCCGGAGACGCCGCCGCCGAGGATCGCGACCTTCGCAGGGGCGACGCCCGGGACGCCGCCGAGAAGCACGCCGCGGCCGCCCTGTTCCTTTTCGAGATAATGGGCGCCGACCTGGACCGACATGCGGCCAGCGACCTCGCTCATCGGCTTCAGCAGCGGAAGCGAGCCGCTACGCGACGTCACCGTCTCATAGGCGATGCAGATCGCCCCGGACTTCATGAGCCCCAGCGCCTGATCCTTGTCGGCGGCGAGGTGGAGGTAGGTGAAGAGGATCTGCCCCTTGCGGAGCAACTCGATCTCTACCGGCTGCGGCTCCTTCACCTTCACTATCATGTCGGCGGCATCGAACACCGACTTGGCGTCCGGAAGGATCTTCGCGCCCGCCTTTTCATAAGCTGAATCGGGGCAGTCGATGGCCTGGCCGGCTTTCGTCTCGACGAAAAGCTCATGCCCGTGAGCGACCAGCTCCGCGACCGAAGCGGGCGTCAGTCCAACCCGATATTCGTGGACCTTGATTTCTTTTGGCACCCCGATGCGCATTTATTCGTTCGCTCCGTTTGATGTTTGCGCGGGCCTATAGACGGGCTTTTCGCCCCTGTCCCCTGCGATTGCGGGGCCGAAACGGCAGTGCTAGTGGAGCGCGCCCGTGATCGAAGATGTCGTTCGCGGCCCAAAGGATGCGAAGTCGCAGTCTGTCGAGTCTGAACCCCAGCACATGAACATAACCGCGACGGGCGTAGCCGAGGCCGCAACCCAGGATCACGATCCGGTTGCCCACGGGCACCAGGGCCCGCTCTACAAAATGGCGATCGGCGCCATTGGCGTCGTCTTCGGCGATATCGGTACTTCGCCGATCTACTCGTTCCGTGAGACGTTCGCAGGCCACCATCCGCTGGCGCCGAGCCAGTTCCACATCCACGCCGTGCTCTCGATGATCTTCTGGTCGATGATGATCGTGGTGACGCTGAAATACGTCATGATCATCATGCGGGCGGACAATAAGGGGGAGGGCGGCAGCCTCGCTCTGCTCGCGCTCATCAACCGCTCGATGGGCGGGAAAGACGGCAAGAAGAACGGGAAGAAAAAGTGGACGAGCGGGATCATCCTGCTCGGGGTCTTCGCAACGGCGCTTTTCTACGGCGATTCGATGATCACGCCGGCGATTTCGGTCCTTTCGGCGGTCGAAGGTCTCACCACCGTCAACGCCGGACTCCAGCCGTTCGTGGTACCGATTGCGATCGGAATCCTCATCGGGCTTTTCGCCATCCAGTCGCACGGCACGGCCCGTGTCGGATTGATGTTCGGACCGGTGATGCTGGTCTACTTCGGAGCGCTTGCGGTTCTTGGCGTCCTGCACATCGTGGATCGCCCGCAAGTCATGCTGGCGATGATCAACCCCCTGAACGCCGCAGCCTTCTTCCTGGAGGAGCCGCTTGGAGCGTTCCTCGCGATGGGGTCGGTCGTCCTGGCGCTGACCGGCGCTGAGGCGTTGTACGCTGACATGGGGCATTTCGGCCGCCGGCCGATTAAGGTCTCGTGGCTGTATTTCGTCCTCCCGGCGCTGCTGCTCAACTACATGGGGCAGGGCGCCATGCTTCTATCGCTGCCCGAAGGGCAGGTCGCGACAGTCGTCAAGGATCCGTTCTTCTATCTTGCGTCGGACTCGATGCGGCTTCCGCTCGTCCTTCTCGCGACCGCCGCGACGATCATCGCCAGCCAGGCGGTCATCTCGGGCGCTTTCTCGGTCACTCAGCAGGCGATCCAGCTCGGCTTCGTGCCCCGTCTACGCATCGCGCACACCAGCGAAAGCGCGGCGGGCCAAATCTACATCCCGCTCGTGAACTGGGCGTTGATGACTATGGTCCTGATCCTGGTGCTGACTTTCCGGTCGTCGTCCAACCTGGCCGCTGCCTACGGCATCGCGGTTACCGGCGCGATGCTGATAGATACGGTGCTCATCGCCGTGGTCCTGATCAACATGTGGAAGTGGAACCGCATCGCGACGACTGCACTGCTCGTGCTCTTCTTCGCGGTCGACCTCGGCTATTTCAGCTCGAACCTGACCAAGATCCCGGCCGGTGGCTGGTTCCCGCTTCTCGTCGGCGCGATCGCCTTCACCTTCCTCACCACTTGGGCGAAGGGTCGGCAGCTGATGATTGCACGTATGAACGAGGCGAGCCTTCCGATGGAGATTTTCATCAAATCGGCCGCCCCCAGTGCTGCGCGAGTTCCCGGAACCGCAGTCTTCATGACGAGCTCGGCGACCGGCGTCCCCCACGCGCTTCTCCACAACCTCAAGCACAACAAGGTGCTCCACGAGCGCGTCGTGCTGCTCACCGTCCGGATCGAGGACGTTCCCTACGTCACCGAAGAGAAGCGGCTGGAGACCAAGGAATATGGCGCCGGCTTCTTCCGAGTGCTCCTCCGCTACGGTTTCATGGAAGAGATCAACGTCCCCGCAGCTCTTGCCCAGCTCAAGCAGATCGGGCCGCAGTGCAAAATGATGGACACCAGCTTCTTCCTCGCGCGGCAGACTTTGCTGCCGTCATCTAGGCCCGGGATGGCAATCTGGCGCGAGAAGTTGTTCGCCTGGATGTTGCGCAACGCGGAAAGCGCGATGGAATTCTTCAAGCTGCCGACCAACCGTGTCGTCGAGCTGGGTAGTCAGGTGGAGATCTGAACCTCCGCCGCGCTTCGCGCATTGCGGCTCCATGGTTGATATCATCTCCTGGGTAGCGACTGTCGCGACCATCTGCGGGGCTTCCATGACCGCATCCAACCTGGGTTCGCGCATCACTGGCTACGGCTTTGCAGTGTTTACCTTCGGCGCCCTTTGCTGGATCGCCACAGGCCTGCTTACACATCAGCCCGCGCTCCTCTGGACGAACATCGTCTTGCTCGTGCTCGACATTTTCGGCGTCTGGCGCTGGCTGGGACGGCAAGCGCGCGTCGAGGAGGGGGCTCGGGCCGCATCGGAAGCAAGCGAGCACACGCCGGGGGAGGCGCTCTTCCCCGTTTCCCTTCTGACGCGGGCGCCGGTGCATTGCGACGGTACTGAAGTCGGCCATTGCATTGATGCCATGGCGGGCTGCGGCAGCGGGAAGCTCGACTATCTCGTCGTATCGCAGGGCGGCGTCGCCGGGGTCGGGGAACGGCTGCGGCGGGTGCCCTGGAAAGAAGCGCATGTGGATGAAGACTTTGTCGTCGCGCACTTCGGCAGGGACGAGTTCACCTCTTTCGAGGAGTTGCAAAGGGATCGATGGCCGGGGCGCTGATCGTCACCGCGGAGATCGCGCAGGGAGATTTCTCGTGGATCGAGGGATTGCGGCGCGCTCATTATTCGGCCGAGCGCAATCAGGTGCCCGCGCACCTGACCATTTTCCACGCGCTCCCGCCGTCTGCCGAGGCCGAGATACGCGGAAGGATTGCGCGGATCGTCCGGCGATCCCCGCCGGCGGCGACGATCGCGGGCGTCATGGATCTCGGCGGCGGAGTGGCATACCGAATCGTTTCGCCCGAGCTCGATCGTATCCGCGACGAGCTCGCTGACGGGCTACACGGGCTGCTGAGCGCGCAGGACAGCGGCGGATGGCGCCCGCATATTACGATCCAGAACAAGGTTGCGCCGAAGGTGGCTCGATCGCTTAAGGAGTCCCTGGAGCGACTGTTCCGGCAACGGCCGCTGGCGATCAGCGGGATTGGAGTGCACCGTTACCTAGGCGGTCCCTGGGAGCGGCTCGCCGATTATCCCTTCCGGACCTAGCTGACGTCGCCGATCCCGTCGCAGCTGAGGTCGAAAGCGGCGAGACCCGCCTCCAGCACCGAAGCGAGCATTGGTTGGTCGAGCAAGCCAGCAATCGCTTCGTCGACGCTGTCGCCGACCTCGCTTTGCGCTTCCTCCATCGCTTCATCCCAGTCACCGGCTTCATAGGTGCCTTGGCCGACCCAGCAAAAAGCGATCACCTCCGCGAGCTGGTCCTCGCCAAGATCCTCGAATGCCGCTTGCAGTTCTTCCTCGACGCTGTCGTTGATGTCGTCCTCGAGAACGCTGAGCGCGCCCTCCTGCTCATCGTCGACGTTGTCGGGATCTTCGCCAGGGTCATAGTCGCTCGCGGTTTGCGCCTCATATTCGCGCGCCCGGAGGATGATTCGGCAAAGTGTGTCGAGGGGGGTCAGCGGGTCCATCAAATCCTCTTGTCTTGACCGCTTAACGACATCGGCTGTTCGCGGTTCCTCGCGTTGACCACCTCGATGGTCGCACCTATATGCCGCGCTCCCAGCGCCCTCTAGCGGGCGCCATCCAAGTCATGGGGCGGAGTAGCTCAGCTGGTTAGAGCAGCGGAATCATAATCCGCGTGTCGGGGGTTCAAGTCCCTCCTCCGCTACCATCCCGATGTCGTGGTGCCTCCCGAAAGTAGGTGCTCCCGCTTTCAGTTTAGGATAAAATGCACGTTGGCCCGCGTAGCGCACGGGCGACGATTCGCGTTCGTCCGGTGGTTAGTATCCTCTATTTCGGGGGCGGGCTGGGATGAACATTGAAGCGTCGGAACCACCCAGACGTGGAGCCGATAAGAGCGTCGAACCCTTTTCGAGCGCGTGGTGGCGCAATCGCAGCGCCGAAGAGCTTCGAGCGATCATGAATCGGGGCCTTGGAGTCGGTGCCGCCTTTGAGGGCGCCACGGCGGAGGCCGAGCGCCGCGCCCTTGAGCGGTACAACTCCAGCGAGCAAGCGGAGAAGAGGAGAATTGCGCACAATACGGAATTCCGGCGCATCATCCTCGAGGCGCTGCTTCTTGCTTGTCTCCTGATTCTGCTATCGGAGATGCTGAGGCGCTAGCGCGCTTCGCGACCGATTTCGGCGAGGGACGAGGCGAGATCCTCGATCAGGTCGTCCGGATCTTCGAGGCCGATGTGCAGGCGGACGAGGTTGGGCGCGGGCGCCTCGCTGACCGTCCTGTGCGGATCGATCGGAAGCGCGAGACTTTCGTAGCCGCCCCAGCTGTAGCCAATGCCGAACAATTCGAGGCGATCGACGAAAGCGGCCCGCGCTTCATTGCCCGCCTTTAGCTCGAACGAGAAGAGGCCCGACGAGCCCTTGAAGTCGCGCCGCCAATGTCCGTGACCGGGGCAGTCAGGCAGCGCTGGATGAAGCACCCGACCCACCTGCGATTGACCCTTCAGCCACTCGGCTATCTTGAGCGCGCTTTCTTCATGCTGCTTGAGGCGCACGCCCATCGTCCTCAAGCCCCTGGAACCGAGCCAGGCGTCGTCTGGCGAAACGCTATGGCCCAGATCCCAGCTGACATGCTGAAGGCGGTCGTAATGATCGGCCGTCGCAGTTGCTGAGCCGAGCATCACGTCCGCATGGCCGCCGACATATTTCGTCGCGGCCAGGATGGTGATGTCGACGCCATGGGAGATGGCCGGGAAGAGCAGGGGGGTCGCCCAGGTGTTGTCGAGCAGCGTCACCAGGTCGCGATCGCGTGCAACGGCGCAAATACCGGGCACGTCCTGCACTTCCATCGTCAGCGATCCGGGGCTCTCGAGCAGGATTGCGCGCGTGCGCTCGCTGACGAGCCCTCCGATCTCCTTCCCGATCAGCGGATCATAGTAGCGGGTCGCTACGCCGTAGCGTTTGAGGAAGGTGTCGCAGAAGTGCCGAGTTGGCCCGTAGACGTTGTCGGGGACCAGCAACTCGTCGGCGGGGCCGAGCACCGTCATCAACGGCGCCGTGATCGCCGCAAGGCCTGATGAATAGAGCGCCGTGCCTGCTGCTCCGGCCTCCAGGTCTGTCAGTGCCTCGGCAAGCGCCCATTGGGTGGCAGTTCCCTGGAGGGCGTAACGGTAGGTGCCCAGTTGCGGCCGGTTCCGTTTAAGGTCGGCTACGCTGTCGAAGAGAATGGTGGACGCGCGTTCGACCGGCGGATTGACGAGCCGGCCACGCCATTCCCTGCGCCGACCGCCGTGCACGAGTATGGTTTCCGGTCGTCCCTTCCCGTCAGTCATTCGCTTGCCCCGAGATGGCCCGGAGCCGCGCCAGCGTTCAGGTTCAGCCTTTCACCTTCCGCACGCCGAAGAGACCGATCAGGCCGAGCAGGCCGAGCACGCCAAACGGGAAGCCGTGCGGCTGCGGTGCAGCTGGCGCGGGCGCATTCGCCGTCTCGTCCGGTGCTGCCGCAGCGTTCATCACCTCGGCGTTCATCTCCGCAGGGTTCATGCCCGTCGCGTTCATGTCCGTGGCGTTCATGTCCGTGGCGTTGACGTCAGTGGCGGGCGCCACTGCCGTAGTGTCGTTAGCGGCGGCATTATCCTGAGCGGCAACTGGGGCCGCGACGAGAAGAGCTCCCGCGAAGAGCAACGACTTTGTGAGCGTCATCAATGTGCCTCCTGTTGTCCGGTTTTCATTCATCGAATGACGATGGGTGGTAGCTGTCCTCTTCATGCTGCGGCAGGAGACCGATGAGCCCGATCAGGCCGAGCAGGCCGACAAGGTTCCAGATGAGGTCCCAAGGGGTTCCCGATTCCGCCGCACGCTCCTGCGTTTCGGTGGGAATGCCGCCGCGGACCTGAGCCGAAGCGGGGCTGATTGCCGCGGTCGCCAAAAACAGCGCGAGTAACAAACGCCGGTGCATGGCATCCTCCTTCGCTGAACTTTTCGTGCTCGACGACACCAAAGGCGCCGCCGACGAAGCGTCACTACAACAAAGAAGCGCAGCATACAAAGCAAACGCCCGGATCGACCAGCGATCCGGGCGCCCTGCGTGACGATTGCTCGTCAGCCCCCTTGGAAGCGTCGCGGCGAGAGACCCCAAGTTGCGATCAGCTCCTCCCCAGTCAGAGCGTTCGCACCATCTCTCCGCACCCGAACTTGACGCCAAGGGTCAGTGCGTTCGGACGAGCCAATGATTAAGTAACTGGCGGAGGCCTGTCACGCCGGGAAGTCGATCGGCGTTGCGTTTGCGCGGCAGCTGTGTCGGCGCCGCCACAGCCGTGGACGGCGGCTGCTCCGGTTGCGCGTCGATTGTTGCCACCCTACAGCGCGGCGCGATGCGTTGGTCCCGAGCTTTCCTCCCCGTCCTCAAGGAGTCCCCCGCGGACGCCCAGATCGTCAGCCACAAGCTGATGCTCAAAGCGGGGCTGGTGCGCCAAACCGCCGCCGGCATCTACGCCTGGCTGCCGCTCGGCTTCCGGGTGCTGAAGAAGATCGAGCAGATCGTCCGCGAGGAGCAGGACCGCGCCGGTGCGCAGGAGCTGCTCATGCCGACGCTGCAGTCGGCGGAGCTGTGGCGCGAAAGCGGGCGCTACGACGCATACGGGCCGGAGATGCTGCGCATCCGCGACCGTCACGACCGCGAGATGCTCTACGGGCCGACCAACGAAGAGATGATCACCGGGCTCTTCAGGGATGAAGTGAAGAGCTACCGCGACCTTCCGCGCACGCTCTACCACATCCAGTGGAAGTTCCGGGACGAGGTCAGGCCGCGCTTTGGCGTGATGCGCGGGCGCGAGTTCCTGATGAAGGACGCGTACAGCTTCGACCTCGACGAGGCAGGGGCCCGACAGAGCTATTACACGCAGATGCTCGCTTACCTGCGGACCTTCCAGCGCATGGGCATCCAGGCCGTGCCGATGAAGGCCGCTTCGGGCCCGATCGGCGGCGATCTCAGCCACGAGTTCATCGTGCTTGCGCCGACGGGCGAGAGCGAGGTGTTCTATGACGCCGCCTATGAGGAGTTCGACTGGCACCAGACTGACCTGCGCTACGGCGACGAGGCGGGACTGCAAGGACTCTTCGATCGCGTGAACTCGACCTACGCCGCGACCGACGAGACGCATGACGTCGCCAAGTGGGAAGTGCTTCCCGAGGCCAGCCGGCGGACCGGCCGCGGCATCGAAGTAGGGCATATCTTCTACTTCGGTGACAAATATTCGAAGGCGATGGGACTCAAGGTCTCCGGCACGGACGGCAGCCAGGTCACGCCGATGATGGGCAGTTACGGCGTCGGCGTTTCGCGCCTCGTCGGAGCAATCATCGAGGCGAGCCACGATAACGCCGGCATCGTCTGGCCGGAGGCGGTTGCGCCGTGGCGGGTGGGACTCGTCACCATGCGTGCCGACGATGATGCCAGCGTGTCGGCCGCGGAGTCGCTTTACGGGAAGCTCAACGTTTCGGGCGTTGAGACGCTCTACGACGACCGCGACGAACGCGGCGGGGTCAAGCTCGGCTCGATGGATATCATCGGCCTGCCATGGCAGGTGATCGTCGGTCCGCGAAGCATCGCCAACGGCAATGTCGAGTTAAAGCGCCGTTCAACCGGCGAGCGCGAAGAGCTGAGCATCGAAAGCGCACTGGCAAGGCTCACCGCATGATCCTCAACCGCGCCGAGCGAATGCTCGCCCGACGCTACCTCCTTCCCGGCAAGGGCGAGGGCTTCATTTTCCTCGTCGCGAGCATCAGCCTCGTCGCCGTCGCGCTTGGCGTTGCGGCGCTGATCATCGTGATGAGCGTGATGAACGGCTTTCGCGCGGAGCTGTTCGACAAGATTGTAGGCTTGAACGGCCACGCCGTCGTCCAGGGGTACGGCGGTCGCCTCCCGGACTGGCAGCGGATTGCGGTCACGGCGAAGAACACTCCGGGCGTGACCTCGGCGGTGCCGCTCATCGAGACGCCGCTGATGGCGACGGCGAACGGCCGCTTCGAAGGCGTGCTGGTGCGCGGCATGCGGATCGAGGACATCCGCGGGAACAAGACGATCAGCGGAAACGTGCTCGCGGGCGATCTCCGATCGGTCACGCCGGGGAGCAATACCGTCGCGATCGGATCGCGGCTCGCCGACACGCTCGGCGCCTATCCCGGGAGCCAGATCACCCTCTGGAACCCCGAAGGCCGCTCGACGGTGATGGGCACTGTTCCGCGCGAAGTGACCTATACGGTCGGCGCGGTCTTCGAGATCGGCGTCTACGACTATGACAAGGCATTCGTCGTGATGCCCATGCAGGACGCGCAGGAGCTGCTCCTGATGGGTGACCAGGTCGGCATGGTCGAGATCCAGACGAGCAATCCCGACAAGGTCCAGCAGGTTCTTGCGCCGCTCCAGAAGCTGGTCGGCGGCAAGGGCATCATCGTCGACTGGCGGCAGATGAACTCGGCGCTGTTCCAGGCGCTTGAGATCGAGCGCGTGGCGATGTTCGTGGTCCTGTCTCTGATCGTGCTGGTCGCGGTGTTCAATATCCTCTCCTCGCTCATCATGCTGGTGCGGGCGAAGACACGGGATATCGCAATCCTCAGGACGATGGGCGCGAGCCGCGGTGGCATGATGAAGGTGTTCATGACGGTCGGCGTAACGATCGGCTCGCTCGGGATCGTGCTCGGCGTGATCCTCGGCGCGATCTTCCTCTTCTTCCGCCAGGGTGTGGTGAATGCGATCCAGGCCGTGACGGGCAACAATCTGTGGGATCCGTCGGTGCGGGTGCTGACCGATCTGCCCTCGAAGACCGACCCTTTCGAGGTGACCGCCATCGTTCTCACCGCGCTCATCCTGTCGTTCCTCGCCACGCTCTATCCGGCCTACAAGGCGGCGAGCACCGATCCCGTGCAGGTGCTTCGCTATGAGTGAGCCGGTCCTCCTTACGAAGGGGCTGAAGCGGAGCTTCACGCAGGGCGAGGTCACCATCGAGGTGCTTCGCGGCGTCGACCTTGCCATCCAGCCGGGCGAGATCGTCGCGCTTCTGGGGCCGTCCGGTTCGGGCAAGTCGACGCTGCTTCAGGCCGTGGGCCTGCTCGAAGGCGGGTTCGAAGGGTCGATCCGCCTCAACGGCGAGGAAGCGGCGGCTCTCGATGACGACGGCCGCACGCGCCTGCGCCGCGACCTGCTCGGCTTCGTCTACCAGTTCCACCACCTGCTGCCCGAGTTCAACGCGGTCGAGAATGTGACCTTGCCCCAGCTGGTGCACGGCGCCGAGCCGCAGCCGGCTCGGGAACGGGCCGAAGCGCTGCTCGGCGCGCTCGGCCTTTCGCAACGGCTCGACCATCGGCCATCCAAGCTATCGGGCGGCGAGCAGCAGCGTGTCGCCGTCGCGCGCGCCCTCGCGAACAAGCCGCCGCTAGTCCTCGCGGACGAGCCCACCGGCAATCTCGACGAGCATACCGCCGACGCCGTCCTCGCCGAGTTCTTGAACCTCGTGCGGGGGGAGGGCAGCGCCGCGCTCGTCGCTACCCACAACGAGCGCCTCGCACGCAAAATGGACCGGGTCGTGCGGCTTCACGAGGGGCGACTCGAGCAGGCGGCTTGATTGCATCTTCGATGGCTGCGCTGCGTTCCGAGTTCGAACGTTAATTGAGGGCTTTTGCCGATGAACGGCCGTAATCGTCCGCCGGAATGGCCAGTACGCCCCGATCAGGCGGCGGAAGCCGAAGAACGCGTGCGTCCGGACCGGACCGAGCGCACGACCGTGGTGCGAGGCCGCAGGTCGGGCCCGAACTGGACGACGTTGGCGCTCATTGCCGGGCTCATCCTTGTCGTCGCGCTCGTCGCTTATTTCGCAACCACCCGAAATCCCGATCAGGACAAGCTGACCGGCAACGAGGTCGCGAGCGGCAATGCGGCCGCTGCGGATTCGTCGAAGGTTTGCGCCAGCAAATCCACGTACGACCTCATCAAGCGCGATCTCTTCCGCCACGCGGCGCAGGTGCGCGGGAGCGATCAAGCGACCTACGACAGGCTGGCCAACTATGCCGCGCTGCGCATGGAAAATCCGGTGATGGAGAGCCAAGACTCGTCGAGTAACGCTGTTAATTGCTCCGGCTCGCTGTCCATAGACCTTCCACCGGGGCTTGGAGTCGTCGGCGGCCGCCGGACGCTGAGCGCGGACGTCGACTATACGGTCCAGCCGGCCGCCGACGGCAGCGGCAACGTCGTCCTGCTGCGCAACGCGGATTCCATCATCACGCCGCTCGCCACGCTCGCGCGCCTCAATGAGCCCGCACCGGCAGCGCCAGCGCCAGCGCCTTCGCCCGAACTGAACCAGGTCACGGGAACCGAACCGGGAGCGCTGCCGCCCGGCCAAGTGCAACCGAATCTCACGCAGCCCCAACCGTCGTCCGGCGCGCGTCCGAGCTTCGATTGCGCGAGCGCGCGCACGAAGGGTGAGATTGCGGTCTGCGCCGACGCAGGCCTG